>Ga0160502_100017_pt1 | contig 290269 bp, 263 predicted proteins | sample DIDnMG_14_FD_108237 | JGI IMG/M metagenome (GOLD analysis project Ga0160502, IMG submission 108237) | Enriched soil microbial communities from UW Madison campus, WI, USA - DID2933_E24_Xylan MG | ecosystem: Environmental > Terrestrial > Soil > Unclassified | place: USA: Madison, Wisconsin... | reverse complement strand
CTCCCCTTGAGTATCGCCGAGTTGCTTAATGAAAATAATCCCTCAGTTCTCTGTAATTGAACTGAGGGATAGGCCAAACCGTTTTTTGTTTTTTTCACTGTCTAATTGACAGGGAGCACTTCATCGTACACGGATATGAAGGTTCTTTTGGGTTTGTGCAGAGGATCTACATTTTCTCCATCTGGTCAATCAGGCTCTCGAAGACGCTCATCGCCTGGCTTACCGGCGCAGGTGTGGACATGTCGACGCCTGCCTTCTTCAAGATCTCGATGGAGTAGTCGCTGCTGCCGCTCTTGAGGAAGCCGAGGTAGCGCTCCACGGCAGGCGCGCCTTCATCAAGAATCTGCTTGGCGAAGCTGGTAGCTGCGGAGAAGCCGGTGGCATATTTATACACATAGAAGCTTGTGTAGAAATGCGGGATGCGCGCCCATTCCATCTCGATGTCCTGATCAACTGCCATGTCCTCGCCGTAGTAAAGCACATTCAGGTCATAATAGATTTTGCTCAACTGCTGCGGTGTCAGCGACTCGCCCTGCTCGACTCTCTCATGAATAATCTTCTCGAACTCCGCAAACATCGTCTGGCGGAAGACGGTCGTGCGGAACTGGTCGGCGTAGTAGGTGAGCAGATACATTTTCTCCTTCGGATCGGTCGACCGCTCTAGCAAATAATGCATCAGCAGTGCTTCGTTCAGCGTCGAGGCCACTTCCGCCAGGAAGATCGTGTACTGGGCATCGCGGTAAGGCTGCTCTTTGTCCGAATAATAGGAATGCAGCGCGTGACCCATCTCATGGGTCAAGGTGAACATGCTGTTCAGATTGTCGTTATGGTTGAGCAGCACATATGGATGCGTGCCGTAAGCACCCCAGCTATACGCACCGCTGCGCTTGCCCTCGTTCTCATATATATCGATCCAGCCGTTGTCGAAGCCTTGCTGCAGCACGTTCAGGTAGTCTTCGCCGAGCGGCTTGAGGCTCTCCTTGACCGTCTTGACGGCTTGCTGGTATGGAATCTCCATATCGAACTCCTCGACGAGCGGGGAGAACAGATCGTACATATGAAGCTCGTCGACCTTGAGCAGCTTTTTGCGCAGCTTCATATAACGGTGCATCAGCGGCAGATGCTGATGAATCGTATCAATCAGATTCGTATAGACTTCCTTGGAAATGTTGTCAGCGAACAGTGAATTTTCCAGAACGGACGGGTGCTTGCGCGCGCGCGCATAGAAGACATTCTTCGTCACATTCGCGTTCAAGGTAGCGGCGAGCGTGTTCTTCAGCTTGCCATAGGTTTCATACATCGCCTTGAAGGCTGCCTTGCGCACCTCACGGTCTTTGCTCTCCAGAAACTGGATGTAGCGACCATGAGTCAGCTCGATTTCCTCGCCTTGCTCATTCTTCACCTTAGGGAACTTGAGATCGGCGTTGTTCAGCATGCCAAAAATATTACCGGGTGCCTGCGCGACATTGCCGACCTGAGCCAGCAGCATCTCCTCTGCCTTGGAGAGCACATGCGGCTTCTGGCGCTTCATCTCGATTAACGTCGTGCGGAATGAAGCCAGCTCCGGCTCCTCGATGAATGCGGATAATTGCTCCTCGGTGAGGCTCAGCACCTCCGGGGTAATGAAGGAGGTCGCTTCGCCAGACTGTACGCTCAGCTTCTTGGCCTTGTCGGACAGCGCCTGATGGTCAGGGTCAGCCATGTCCTCATGATGGCGCATGTTGGCATAGACGTACAGCCGCTCGACGTGGAGCGACAGCTCATCCTCCAGCTCGAAGCAGGCCTTGAGCTTGGATGGATCAGCCAGTGTGCCTTCGTAGGCGCCAATCTCCTTGATCAACCGCTGGGCCTCCTCATATTCCTTGTCCCACGCCTCCTGACTGGCAACAAGATCCTCCAGCTTCCAGCGGTGCTCCGGTTTCACTTCTGAACGTTTCGGCAGTGTGCTCATATCGTTCCTCCTCTTAATATGTATCGTTTCTTGCATCGTGGCGTCCGGCTGCGCGGCGGCGTGGCTGCCGCCCATAGCTGTCGCCGGACTGCCAAGCATCGATAAGGTTAGAAGCATGGGTATCCATTTTGCAGGCAATTTCACGGGCATTCATCGCTCCCATTCTCATTTGCCCCTAGTATGTTCCATTTGCTTCTTGTTCATGAATGCTGCTTACATCGTAAAAAAACTGTAGACGATCAGAAAAAAAGCAAATGCGACCATCACGATGGTCAAAAGCGCCATGCCTCTGCGCAATCCCGGAGGAATCTGATCCTTCTTCATGACCAGGATCGCTCCCAGACAGAAGGCAACAATGATAAAAATCAATATAGAGGTTGAATCCATAGCAAGCTGTTCCTCCAACAAGCATGTAATGATAAAGCTTAAACTTCCTTCAGCGCAGACAGGATGGCCTCGCGCTCCTCTTCCCGGCCTACATAGTCCTCCGCACGAAAACGGTTCTCGGCCCAATGCATCAATTGCGGGCGGCTGACAAAGGTGTGGCAATCCTCTCCCCATTGGTCGGAGATTTCCCGCACGATAATCGTTTTTCCGCGTACCTCCACATTGAGCATGTTATAATTATCTTTTTTGTAAATCTCGTGTTTCTTGAACATAAGCTGTGGCTGCCCCTCGCTTCCTTTTTGTATCATCATAGCGAAAAAACAGGGTGAATTGCAACGTGGACCTGTGATAATATAAATTTATCGGGCCAGATTGGTGTAATTATCCAGCTTGCCCGCGGCTCCGTTACCTGGGAACAGATGGAGAGCAGGTGGGTAGGAGTAGAGTAGAGCCGAGTAGAGCAGAGGAGAGATGAGGAGAGATGAGAATGATACGAGAATATGAACAAACTGGCGTTGCTATGACATGCCGAAGCCTGGATGAGTATGTCCGCATGTTTGATCTGAAGGCGGAGGAGCTGCGCGGCAAGCCGATATTGGATGTAGCGGCAGGGGCCTCGTCATTTGCAGCGGAGGCCCGCATGCTAGGTGCGCTGGCTTCGGCCGCCGATCCCCGCTATGCGATGGCTCCTGACGAGCTGGTGGTGGAGGCGAAAGCGGAGATCGAGAGCTCGACAGCGAAGCTCCAGCGGCTGCAGGAGCAATTCGATTGGAGCTATTACGGGACACTTGATCAGCATCGAGCCGGACGGCTGGCAGCCCTGGAGCGTTTCAGGCAGGATTTCGCTGATGAAGGGGCGGGAGCTTATACAGCGGCGAGCTTGCCTCATTTACCATTTGAAGATGAACAATTCGCGCTTGTGCTGTGCAGTCACTTTTTGTTTCTGTATGGAGAGCAGTTCGATGCTGATTTTCATCGTGAAGCGGTCAAGGAGCTGCTGCGGGTATGCCGCAAAGGCGGGACGGTGCGCATCTACCCGCTGCTGACCTTGCGCTTTCGCAAGCCGCCAGGGCTTGATGAGCTGCTGGAAGACATCAGAGGGATGGGCGTGGAGGCAGAGCTTCTGCCTTCCTCATTGCCCTTCATACCCAGCTCCGTTCACTATCTGCGCTTAACGAAGCGTTAGCCGTGAGCACGAGGTCAGCGCAGACAGCCCGTCTCTGTGCTGACCTTGGGGAGTGCATAAGTCTGATCGGCAGCGCTGTCATTTTGGCGAGGCGCATCGCCTGAAGGTATCCATTTCCATAAAAAATTTTGTGAACCAAATTGCATTATCCATAAAAAGACAGTATAATAAGAGTACTTGCTGGTTTTAATCAGCGGTCATTTTAGGAGGTTGTTCATTTGAAAGGAACAGTTAAATGGTTTAACGCAGAAAAAGGCTATGGCTTCATTTCCGTTGAGGATGGCGACGACGTGTTCGTGCACTTCTCTGCAATCCAAGGCGAAGGCTTCAAAACTTTGGAAGAAGGTCAAGCTGTAGAATTCGACATCACCGACGGCAATCGTGGACCTCAGGCTGCTAACGTGTATAAATTATAAGATAATTGGTTGAATAAACCTTTTATATTATAGGTAAGTGGCTATATCCGCACACCCCCCTGCCCTACAAGGCCGGGGGGTTTTTATGCGTGAAGCGGGAAGGTAATCCTGCCAGCACGAGCAACCCAGTGCGCTACCTGGAGCGTAGATGCTTCACCAGGAAGCCGGCAGCGGCAGTGATTGCGAGCCACATCGCAGTTTCAAAAAACGCTGAACGTCCCAGCTTCTCCAGAATGTAGCCGCCAGCCGTGCCGCTCAGCAGACCGGCAAATCCTGACCAGACGACCGCATAGAGCGCCTGACCGGAGGCGCGGTATTCATCGGGGATCAGGTGGGTCATGTAGCGCAAGGCCGTCGAGAAAAACACGCCGAATGAGATGCTGTGCAGCGCTTGAATGGCAATCGCCCACTGCGGCTCATCTGTCCGGGATAGCAGCCAGAAGCGAAGCGCATAGGCCAGTCCCGCAAAACTAAGCAGTGGAAGCTCCTTGATCCGGTGACCGTACTTGCCGAGCAGGAACAGGATCGGCACCTCGCTGGCTGCCGACACCATCCAGGCCATGCCCACCATCGATTCATCTGCTCCCATCTGCTGCATCGCTACGGCGAGGAAGCCATCATTCATCCGGTGAGCGACCGAGAGAATGAGCACCAGCAGGAAGAACACCACGACATCCGGCTTGCTCACCAGCTTGAGGAAGCCGCTGTATTGTACCGTGCGCCGCGCGCCGGTCTGCTGGTAGTCCCGGAGGGTGAAGGCGAGCGACAGGGACAGGGTGATCGTAATCATGCCGATCATTATCGTCATGCCTGCGCCACTCGACTTGAGGAACAAGCCAATCAGCAGCGCAGCACAGGCAAAGCCGAGCGAGCCGAAGATGCGGACAGATGGATAAGAGCGACCCGTATGCTTGACGGACAGCAGGATCATGCTGTCATTTAGTGAATTTAGCGGGGTTTGAAATAAGTAAAAGCCTGCCATAATAAAGCAGACGAAAATATATTCCTCAACAGTGAACAGCAAGGTGAGTGCAACCAGTTGTCCTGCCAGCAGCACCACCATAATTTTGCGAATCGTGCGAAAGCGGTCGCTGGCCATCCCCGCCAGCAGGTTGGCGAATATGGCCAGCGCAGGGCCGATGGAGTACAGGATGCCAATCTGCTGCTCAGAATAGCCTTTGTCATGAAAATAGAGCGGAAAGTAAGAGACGATGACCGCCATCGTTGTGTAGATAGCAAAGCTGAAGGTGCGCATTCTCACCGCTTCCTTAGCTGCAGAAGGTGATTGACCTGGCAAGGGAGCAGTGGTAGGACGGACTTGCGACATGATGAGTTCCTCCAATAGAAGTATTGATGCAGCCAATAGCGGCGCATGATCTATAGCGGCGGGTCTCGTGCTTGGAAGAGAGCAGGCCGATTGTCAAATTGAGAAGGCCAGGCTCGAAAAGCACCGCCTTATAACGGGCGTCACTTCCGGGCATGGCCTGAATAGATAGGGTTCATATGCGCTGCGGCAGAAGTGCCTGCAGTCAGCCTTGATAACCAGTATACCATGAGATGAGGGATTGAAGAATATGTTCTTGACAATCTATACTGCTGTTCAGGCCTTGTGTTGGGGCGGGAGTTCCTGTAACCGTTTGCGTATAATGTGTGATGATTTTCGCTGGATTTCACCCGTTTGAAGTGGTACATTAATGGTTGGAGGATTCAATTGATGACGGGGAACCACTTTAAATGGGACGAGCGCCTGGAGATAGAGCTGCCTGATCTCCGGCAGGAATGGGAGTGCCTAAGCGCATGGGAGCGGGCGGCCATTCTTGCGTATTGGGAGACGGTGCGCGGACGTATTCCAGACCGGATCATGGCGCTGGAGAGAGCAATTCATGCTTTGCAGGCCAGACTGTACGAGGAGGAGGACTTCGAGCTGTCCTGCCTGATTAACTTCGAGGTCGCGGAGCTGGCAAGCAGAATTAACGATTTACATATCTGGTACCGCACCGATCAGGAAATGGAATCAAGACGTCATTCCGGATAAACCGCCAATAGGGAGGACGCCATCAATGAAAAGTCTGAATGCGCTGGCTCAAGGAGCGCCTGCAGGGCCGCTGCGCTTAATGTATCGTGTGTATAAGTATGTGCTTCCAGAGGTGGAAGCAGAACTTCACGGCTGGCGACGACTAGCGCAGGCGATTCCAGATGGGGAGCTGCGCACTCAGGCGCTGGCCAGTATTGAATCCAAGAAGTTTCATTGTCAGGGAGGGGCGGTCTATGCTACGGCTAGCCTGGAGTATCGCCACATACTGATTCCGCTCATTGTAGCGTTCCAGACGATCAGCGATTACCTGGATAATCTCTGTGACCGCAGCACGTCGCTAGACCCTGGGGACTTCCGGCTGCTGCATCAGTCCATGCTCGATGCGGTAGACCCTGATGCAGCTCCGGCGGATTACTATGCATTGCGACAGGAGCGGGAGGACGGCGGCTATCTGCTGGCACTCGTTGAGCGATGCCGCAGCAGCATCGCGATGCTGCCATCCTATCATCAGGTTCGGCATCAGGTGATGGCGCTGGTCGGACTGTACGTCGATCTTCAGGTGCACAAGCATATCCGTAAGGAGCTGCGGGAGCCGAAGCTGCTCCAGTGGTGGGAGCAGAGCAGGAGCAATTACCCGGACTTGCAATGGAATGAATTTGCTGCTGCGACCGGCTCGACGCTCGGCATGTTTATGCTGTTTCTGGCGGCGGCGCAGCCGGGACTGAGAAGGCAGGATGCGGATGCGATCCGCCAGGCTTATTTTCCTCATGTGTGCGGGCTGCATATCTTATTGGACTATTTGATTGACCAGGAGGAGGATCGCGAAGGCGGGGATCTCAACTTCTGCAATTATTATGAGAGTCAGTCCACATTGGTCAATCGCATCGGCAATATTGTACAGCAAGCTCGCAAGGATGTGCTGACGCTGCCTGGCGCAGCATTTCACCGGATGATTATCGAGGGGCTGCTCGCGTTGTATTTGTCTGATCCGAAGGTGAGGCTGCAGGAGGATGTGAAGCGCATCTCCAGACATCTGATGAGGAAAAGCCCGTTAACCCGGTTGTTTTTCTGGCTGAACAGTGTGTATATTCGCGCCAAGCAATACAGATTAAGTGTGGGATAATTAGGAGGTTGACAACATGTCGAAGGTGAAATCTATTGCAGTATTGACCAGTGGCGGCGATTCGCAAGGAATGAACGCTGCGGTGCGTGCTGTTGTGCGCAGCGCTCTGTTCCACGGCCTGGAGGTATACGGTGTACAGCGCGGCTATCAAGGACTGCTGAACAATGATCTGAGGCCAATGGATCTGCGCAGCGTAGGCGACATTATCCAGCGTGGCGGCACTGTGCTCCAGACAGCTCGCTGCAAGGAATTTGTGACGCCTGAGGGACAGGAGCGCGGAGCAGCGATCTTGCGTGAGCGCGGAATTGACGGTCTCGTGGTCCTGGGCGGCGACGGCTCCTATCAGGGCGCCAATAAGCTGAGCAAGCTCGGCATCAAGACGATGGCGCTGCCAGGAACGATTGACAATGATATTCCATTCACTGACTTCACGATCGGCTTCGATACTGCGGTGAGCATCGTTGTGGATGCAATCAACAAGCTGCGCGATACGATGACCTCCCACGAACGTTCCTCGATTGTCGAGGTTATGGGTCGCCACTGCGGCGATATTGCATTGTATGCAGGACTGGCCAGCGGTGCGGAGACGATCATTGTGCCTGAGGTACCGACGGATCTGGATGAAATCGCCAAGCGGATGCAGGAAAATTTCCAGCATGGCAAACGCCATAGTATCATTATTGTCGCAGAGGGTGCTGGAAGCGGCGAGGATGTGGCCCGCGAGATTACAGCTCGCAACGGAATCGAGCCTCGTGTGACGGTGCTTGGTCATATTCAGCGCGGCGGCACGCCAACGCATAACGACCGGATTTTGGCAAGCCAACTGGGCGATTTTGCGGTGCGGAAGCTGATCGAAGGGGATTCTGGCAAAGCATGCGGCATCATTCGCGGTGAATTCGTCGTGACAGATATTGATAAAGTAGTTCATACGAAGAAGGCGTTCAATATGGATCTCTATGAGCTGGCTTCTCGCCTCTCGCAGTAACCATAAGCGACGGGGTGTAATTAGGCGCATTATGAAGCTTGTATGGCGCTGGATGCAAAAACGGGAACGCCCCAGGGCGTTCCCGTCACTGATTGCTATGCTAATGGAGCAGCACAGCCTTCTGAACTTCATAAATACTGTGGTGCACGATCTCAATCGCATCTTCCGGCTCCAGCACGGCGAGTCCGTCACGGAGCACAATGTTGAGCTGCAGTTCACGCTCCGTCAGGAAAGGAACAAGCTCTGGCACCAGCTTCTCCACAATCCGCGATAGTGTTACAGTTTGCATATCCATCCTAACCTCACCCTTTCCATGAAATAGTACGTTTCACAAGAAAGCAGGGCAATCTGGTCTGGCATCAAACGAACAATCTTCGGGGATAACAGTATTATATAGCTTTATGTCGTCACTAGCAAGGGACGGTTAACCGACTGGCTGCCGGAATTGGCCGATGACGCCCGCTGTCTCGACGATATTGACGAAGGCATGGGGATCGAGCGACAGCACCGTCTTGCGCAGCTCCGCAAGCTCGTACCTTGTCGTTACCGTCATCAGCATATCCTTATCGTCATCGGAATATGCGCCTTTGGTGCGAATGACGGTGACGCCGCGCGGCCGCTCCAGCAGCTTGGATTTGAGAGCAGCGGTTTCCTTGGTGATGATAAATGCCGTTACCTTTACATAGCGAATATGTATGATGTCGACAACCTTGCCCGCAGCGAAAATCGAAATCATGGAATACATGGCAGCATCCCAGTCTTGAATGATCAGGCCGAGCGCCATAATGACCAGGCCGTTCAAGATAAAAATGATCATGCCGACAGGCAGATCGCGCTTGCGTGTCACGATAGATGCGATAATATCGAACCCGCCAGAGGAGCCGCCCTTACGCAATGCGAGCCCGCTCCCGAAGCCGACGATGACTCCTCCGAAGAGCGCCCCAAGCAGCGGATCGTTGGCGATCTGCCTTACAGGGATCAGTTGCAGCCATAGGGTGGCGGAGATGACGGACACGATGCTCCACAGGATGAACCGCTTGCCGAGCGCCACAAGCCCCCAGACAAGAATGGGGAAGTTGAGGGCAAAATAAAGCAAGCCGATGTTGCCTCCTGTCGCATACCCGATCATCATGGAGATGCCGGATACGCCTCCGCTCAACAGTCCGTAGGGGATCAGCAGCATATTGAAGCCGAAGGCGACCAAGAACGAACCGAGCAGCATCGTCATCAGCGTCCCGGCGTGGCGAAGCCAGTGCATATCGATCACTCCTTAGTAGTGGATTGAACTTCATGATACAAGGCAATATAATAATGACTAGAGCCGCCAGAGCATGATTATTATGCTCCACTTGCTATTACTGGTATTCGTAGACGTAGTTATGTTATAATGAACAAGATATAGGGACTCCAGCTATTTACGGCTTTTATCGGCTTCCTCTAGAGGGGCCGCCCCACCTATGGGCGGTGACAGCCGCATATAACTAGAAATCGAAGGCAGATCAGCTGAATCCTTATAATCAGCTTGGATTTCTTCGCGAAACGTAGTTGTCCCGACCAAGAACGGATCAGCCGCAAGGTGCAATGAATATTGGAGCAGATAAGCGGTAACTTGTCTGCGTTCCATAGAAGATGTGCAGTGCAGTTGTCTTCGTCAGTAACGGGGGCCAGCCGTTTACGCTGGGTAGTTTAAGAAAAAAAGGAGTATGAATACGTTTGAAAACATTTGCTGAATTCGGCTTGGAGCCAAAGGTGCTGCAAGCTATTACTGAATTAGGGTTTGAGGAATCAACCCCTATCCAAGACAAATCCATTCCGATCGCTATGACTGGAAGCGACCTGATCGGCCAAGCGCAGACAGGAACGGGCAAGACTGCTGCGTTCGGTATCCCCTTGATCTCCAAGATTCCTACCAATGAGGAACGGATCGTTGCACTCGTTATGACCCCGACTCGCGAGCTGGCAATTCAAGTTGCCGAGGAGATTGGCAAGCTGTCCCGCTACAAAGGTACACGCTCCCTGCCGATCTATGGTGGACAGGATATTGGCCGCCAGATTCGCGCTTTGAAGAAGAAACCTCAGATTATTATTGGTACCCCTGGTCGTCTGCTTGACCATATCAACCGCAAAACAATTCGTCTGGATGATGTGCAGACGGTTGTGCTTGATGAAGCGGACGAAATGCTCGACATGGGCTTCATGGAGGATATTACCACCATTTTGAGCATGGTGCCGGAAGAGCGTCAGACAATGCTGTTCTCCGCTACAATGCCGCCTAACATTCAAAGGCTGGCTCAACGCTTCCTGAAAAATCCAGAGCATGTCTCTGTCATTCCGAAAAACATTACCGCACCGCTAATCGATCAAGCTTACATCGAGCTGCATGAACGCCAGAAATTCGAAGGCTTGAGCCGTTTGCTTGACATGGAATCTCCGGAGCTTGCAATTGTGTTTGGTCGTACAAAGCGCCGGGTGGATGAGCTGAGCGAAGCGCTGCAAAAGCGCGGCTACTCTGCTGACGGCTTGCATGGCGACTTGTCCCAAAACCAGCGTGACAACGTGATGCGCAAATTCCGCGACGGCAGCATTGATGTGCTGGTTGCAACGGATGTTGCGGCTCGTGGGCTTGACGTTTCCGGCGTATCGCATGTCATTAACTTTGACCTGCCGCAGGACCCTGAGAGCTATGTTCACCGGATCGGTCGTACTGGCCGCGCAGGCAAAGAAGGCACAGCCTGGTCCTTCGTTACACCGCGTGAGATCGACCATCTGCATTTCATCGAGAAGGTGACTCGCCAGAAAATCGCCAAGAAACCACTGCCTAGTATGGCTGAGGCGATCGAAGGCAAGCAACGTGTCACTGCGGAGCGCCTGATTGAAATTATCGAAAATGAAGACTTCCAAGAGTATAAGGGTAGCGCAATTCAACTGCTGGAGCGTTATGATTCCGTACATCTGCTGGCGGCAGCTATGAAGCTGCTGACAGGCGAGAAGAAGGATGTTAACATTGAGCTGACTCCTGAGGATCCGATCCGGGCGAAGAAGCGCAGACCTGACATTCGTTCGAACGGACGCCGTTTCTCCGGTTCCTTCGGCGGCAACAGTCGCAGTGGCGGAAGTGGCAGCGGCGGACGCGGCGGACGGGATTCGCGCGACAATCGCGGCGGCGGCGGCTACAACCGTGACCGCAATGACCGCAATCGCGGGCGTTCGGACGGACGCAGCGGTGAATATCGCGGCGGGAGCAGCAATAGCGGTGGAGAATATCGCCGCCCAAGAAGCTCCTCTGATGACTTTGTGAACAACTGATAACTTCTGTACATGGGTGAACCGGGAATTCCGACGCACTATGGCACCGTCGAGGTGGCTGGGGCAATGGAGCGATTCCCGGTTTTCACCTACACAGCAATATAAGCGACTACTATTCTTGATAACGTTTTCTGTAGGGGGATGCAGACATGGAAATGAGAGGCATGATGGGCGGCTTCTATAAAATATCGGAATGGATTATGAGACTATCCGTGACGAATGTTTTATGGATCATTTGCTCGATCCCGTTCGTTTTTTTCCTCTTTGCGGCAATTTTTCTGTCACAAGATGAGAGCCAGATCTATCCTTCCTTGGTGCTGGCTGCGGTGGTGGCGCCATTCACTTTTTTTCCGGCAACCGCTGCCTTGTATACAGTTGTGCGCAAATGGGTGATGGGCGAGGTGGATGTGCCGCTGTTCAAAACCTTCTTCCGCGGCTATAAGGAAAACTACCTGCAGAGCATGCTGGGCGGCTTGCTGTATACGCTTCTGTATGTCATCATGTTTGTTGACTACAAGGTGTATCTGAATGAGCTGAGCTCCTTTCAATTGCTGTCGTATGTATTTATCGGGCTGATCTTCCTGTTGTTTGTCTCGATGTTTAATTTCTTCTCCATGATGGTGCATTACCATATGAAGATTTTTCAACTGTTGAAGAATGCCATCCTGATTACGATTGGCCGGCCGTTTCGCTCCTTGTCGACGGTTATCGTAAGCGGCTTTATTTTGTTCATCAGCACACGCTTCACCTTTCTGATCCCGTTCTTTATGGGCAGTCTGATCGCGGTGGTTTCCTTTTACAATTTCCATCTGATCTATCTGAAGCTGAAGGAACAGCAGGAGAAGGCGGAAGCAGAGCGCCAGCAACAGGAAGAAGAGGTCGAAATTTCGGAGGATGTGCGCAAATAGGGCGTCATTTGACCGCCTCCTTGAATTTACAGGCCGTATTGGTTTACTTTTTAATTCAAACGGTCTATAATATTCATACATCCTGCGATGTTCGTTACGGCTTAACATTGTTTTGAACCAATGGCTGTTTTACGGGAGACCTAGATTGAGGCGCGGCTGACATGCCCTGTAGCGGGGATCTCAAAACCGCTTCTGCGGACACCCACCTGCGAGAGCGGGTTCAAAAAACAAGCAAGTCGGACGGCATAGGCGGGTTTCTTCAATATTACAGGATAGAGCTGCACAGCTTGATCTTAATCTACATATCGGGCACAGTGACGGTCTGCCGTATTGGATCAGTACGGCCTCAACCGTCTTGCCTGCTGTCAAGGAATGAAAATATTGCCGTTTCTTTCATCAGAGTGGATGGTATCCATCTTTTACACATAGAGTCGGAGGGGGAGATGGGGTTGTTAAAGCGGACGCTGATCGGTTTGCTGCGCAGCTTCGAGCAGACAGGTGACAGAGCGAAGGACCCATTGCTGAAATCTCATTATTACAAGCTATCGAAGGAGAAGGCATGGGCTGAGGTCGTCTCGACGCTGAAGAAGATGCAGGGCTATAAGGTGCTTCATGAAGTGGAGTCAGTCGGGGAAATTGTGCTGGAGAAGCGCACCGTCACTGGCAGGATGATGGATATTACAGTATCCATTATCGGAACGAATCCGGTAACCTCTGCTGTGGACATATACTCGGCTTCACGGGGCTCGCTGGGCGATCTAGGCTCTAATTACCGCGTTATCCTCGATATATACAGAACATTGGACAAGAAGCTTGCGGCGTACAAGGTATCAAGCCCGTAGACGTAAGCAACAAGCGTGGAGATGATCTTCTCGCTCGTTTATTTGTGCATATCATACAATGAAGAATGGCTGCCCCGTTGTCTATGCGACGGCGGCAGCCATTGCTGTGCATGTGCTTTGCAGACCGATTTCGTGTATATTGTATATAGATTGTATATAGGTAGACGACTAGATCAAAGCTTTAACTGCTGCAAGCGCTGCGTCGTAGTCTGGATGCTCGGCCATTTCCTTCAATACTTCTACATATTGAATGGTGTCGTTCTCGTCGATGACAAGGATCGCGCGCATATCCAGTTTAAGCTCCTTGATCAGCACGCCATATGCGATGCCGAAGTTGTTATCCTTGTAGTCGGACAGCAGGGTAACCTGATCGACGCCTGCTGCTCCGCACCAACGGGCTTGGGCAAACGGCAGGTCGACGCTTACCGTCAAAATGGCGACCTTCTCGCCTAGATTGGCGGCTTCAACGTTGAAGCGGCGAGTCTGGGCGTCACAGACACCCGTATCGATGGATGGAACGACACTGATCAGCTTCACTTTACCAGCGTAGTTCTTCAGGGATACAACATCCACCAAGGATTGATTTAATTGGAAATCAGGTGCTTTATCGCCCTTCTTCAGCTCTGGGCCGATCAAGGTAATCGGATTACCTTTTAATGTAGCAACTCCTGTACGCTCTTGAGTCATGGATACTGCCTCCTTGTATTTGGTCTCGTGCACATTTTATTATAATCGTAAGAAATGACGGTTGTCCAATTTTGTCTATATTCTTGATGTCGAAAGGAAGAAGCGCGTATGATCTTTCTGCGTTATGAAAGCTTTCGCTCTTATTTGAGACTCTACCCGGTCACCTCTGCCATCTTGGCGACGAATGTCCTTCTATTTCTGTGGATGGTGCTAGGCGGGGAATTCTTGTTTAAGTACGGTGCATTTTTTGCGTATCCTGGTGATCCTTACGGGTTGACGGAGCCGTGGAGGTATATCACCTCGATATTGCTGCATGCCAATTGGGAGCATCTGTTTTTCAATTGCTTCTCGATCCTTGTGTTCGCTCCGCCGCTGGAGAGATTGCTGCGCTCAGGCCCATATCTGGTGTTCTATGTGCTGTGCGGCATCGTCGCGAACATTGTCAGCGTGCTGATGTACAACGCGATCTCGTCTGATCCGGCGCTCGTATCAGTCGGGGCGTCAGGTGCGATCTATGGTGTATTCGGAGCCTATCTCAATATGGCGCTGTTGCATAAGCAGGTACTGGATGAGGGATCGCGCAAGACGGTATTCACTATTTTGATCTTCGGGTTAATCTATTCCTTCCTGGTGTCGAATATCAATATATGGGCACATGTTGGCGGGCTGATCGCCGGATTCGTATTCTTCCAGCAGTATGCGCGCCGTCTTCGACGGGGATGAGACTGGTAGCATGGATGGCATTCGCCATTCGCCTGAGTTAAAGGCATGGGCTCCCCTGCGGGGCTGGAGCTGCCCTGGGGGGCTTTTGGGGGAATCGGCATCACCTATATTTCACGGCTGTTGTTCGCTGTCTTGAGGGCGATATGGAGCTACGTGAAGGATAGCGAATGCATGCTTGCGTGGCGGTATTGGTGTAACGTGTAGGCAATAGTACGGGAGATAAGGGGAGAAATCGCGTATCATGGAATTAAGGCAGCTATACTACTTTGTCAAGGTGGCAAAGAAGGAGCATGTGACCCAGGCCGCTGAGGAACTGCGCGTCGCACAATCGGCGGTCAGCCGACAAATTCATCAGTTGGAGCAGGAGCTGGGGGTATCCCTCTTCATTCAGAAGGGGAGGAACTTGCAGCTTACACCTGCAGGACAGCTTTTTTTGAAGCGGATTGAATCCATCCTGGCTGATCTGGAGATGGCTGTGCTGGAAATCAACGAGTTTATGAGCCCGGAGGTGGGAGAGATTCGGCTCGGCTTCCCACATAGTCTGGGCGTTCATCTTATTCCGCAGATTGTGTCCGGCTTCCGCAAGCAATATCCTCATGTGCGCTTCAAGTTCAAGCAGGGGATGTTTCCATCGCTCATTCGCGATCTGGTGCAGGGGGAGATTGATCTGGCTTTCATCTCGCCATTCCCAGAGCATGATGAGCATGTGACTGGTGAGGTTATCCTCACAGAAGAGCTGTATGCGGTTCTGCCAGCCAAGCATCCGCTAGCTGGCAGGGAGACGATCCAGCTTGCAGAGCTGGAGGAAGAGGAGTTTGTGCTGTTCCGGGAGGGCTATTCCTTGCGCCCGATCGTCTGGGATGCGTGCCAGCAGGCGGGCTTCGAGCCTAAGATTGGCTTTGAGGGTGAGGAGACGGAGACCATTCGCGGTCTGGTAGCGGCGGGGATGGGCGTCAGTCTGCTGCCAGAGATGGCGTTGCATGATTCCGGCATGCTGCATACAGCCAAGGTACGTATCGAATCTCCGAAGGTGACTCGAACAATCGGTCTGATCCGCAGGCAGAATCAGAAGCTGCCGCTAGTGGCGAAGGTTTTCTATAAATATCTGATTGATTACTTCGCCTTGACGAAGAGCTGATATTCCGCCTCCGGCAACAACACAGCCCCTTATCCGTGTGGATAAGGGGCTGTTGGCGTCGTGAGCCTCGTCTTAGTCTCGATTCTGTGTAAAGATCATAATATACTTGACCAGCTCCAGCAGGGAGATCAGGGCGGCCGCAACATAGGTCAGAGCTGCGGCATTCAATACCTTGGCTACCCCTCGCTCTTCGTCCTGACTGATGAAGCCTTCAGCAATCATCAGATCGCGCGCACGGCTGCTTGCATTGAACTCGACAGGTAGGGTGACCAGTTGGAAAGCCACGACGGCTGTGAAGAATATAATTCCCAATCCTACGAGCCCCATGTTCTGGAACAGGAAGCCGGCGATCAACAGGAACGGTGCGATGCCAGAGGTCAGGTTGACGACTGGGAACATCCGGTGGCGCAGCACCAGCATCGGATATGACTGCGAATGCTGGATCGCATGTCCAACCTCATGGCAGGCTACAGCAACAGCAGAGATCGAATTCTCATAATATACGGGCTCTGACAAACGTACCACACGGCTAATGGGGTCGTAGTGGTCGGACAGACGTCCAGGAACGGGCTCAATCGGTACATCATGCAGCCCATTGTTATCCAGCATTCTGCGGGCCGCCTGATAGCCTGTCAAGCCGCTATGGATCGGCACTTCAGCCCATTTATTGAACGTCCCCTTGACACGGAATTGCGCCCAGAGGGAGAGCAGGAATGCTATAATAATCAGAAAATCCATCGGGTGAAAAAACATGGTCCAATCGCCTCCATTTTCAAATTCAGTCTACATAAACGGTCCCTTGCCCAGCAACAGCATCAGCGCCTCAATACAAGCGGCTGTCTGCGGCATCAGCTTATTCGTCAGATGCTTCACCTGCTGAGGCTTCAGCCGTTCGATGACCGGTTCAAGCTCTTTCACTTCGCGTTCCAGCTTCTGCATATGCAGTTGCAGGTCAGTCAGCTTGCGCGTAACCTGCTCCTCTGCTGTCACCTTGTTCCATTGGTCGAGCCTATCCTTAATCTCGTCCAGTGTGAGCTTCTCCTGCTTCATCTGTTCTATACGTTTGAGACGAAGCAAGGTTTCACTGCTGTACAAGCGATAATTTTTGGGTGACCGGGTATGAGGCTCCAGCAAGCCGATCGATGTATAGAAATCAATCGTCCTCGAGCTGACATTCGCTTTTTTGGCTAGCTCGCCTATCTTATATAATGTAGTATCCCCAATTATGTTCTCCTCCTTCCCTGCTTTCAATAGTTCCCCTATATCTATTCCCTATATAAAACCTATATTTATATGATACCGAAAACAGAACCATACAGTCAAACGTAATGCTTTGTAAAACGGCTGATTTGTGTGAACAATATATGACGCTGGGATTTAGGAGGAATGACCCAGTTGAATGGAGAGAAGAAGGGTGTACTAGAGTGGACAGCACGAGAAGAGGAATCTGGACAAGCTACAAAAAAAGCGAAAAATAAGCGAGCTATTCCATGAATCTCTAACGGTTTGGAGTAAAAAACTTAACATTAGACTCCAATAATGAGACGAACGTTAGAGTTTATGAAGTATTTTTTTGTTTTTTTTCAAAAAGCATATTGTCAAAACGGCTCCTTCTGACTATAATGACATTAAGTCTTTCTTCACATGTAATAAAAGATAACATTAAGGGAGTGGTCGTTTTGGTCAAAAAAATGATTCTATCAGTGGGTGCGCTGCTTCTCTTGTTCCCGGCAATGGCATTTGCAGATGCTCCATCGAATGCGATGCTGAACACCGGCCTCAACTCGTTATGGGTGATGCTTGCCGCAATTCTCGTCATCCTGATGCAAGGCGGATTTATTCTGCTGGAAGCCGGCTCGACTCGCATGAAGAATGCTGGACACGTAGCAGGCAAAACGATCTTTACCTTCGGACTTGGTTCTTTGGTGTATTGGGCAGTTGGCTATGGCTTTGCATTTGGCGGTAACGGTAATCTTCTTATCGGCCTCGGGGATTTCTTCTATAACCCTCCAGTGCTGTATGCTGAGGATGCCGGGCTGGGGGCTTCGATCTTCTTCGTATTCCAACTGGCATTTGCTACGATCTCGCTGTCGATTGCATGGGGCGGCTTCGCGGAACGCGCCAAGCTTTCTTCTTACTTCATCTTCACGATTGTATTCGTAGGTATCATTTACCCGATGGTCGCTCACTGGATCTGGGGCGGCGGCTGGCTGGCTGAGGACGGTGCGCAAGACTTCGCAGGCTCGACAGTCGTTCACTTGTCAGGTGCGGTGGCAGCACTTGCGGCCACAATTCTGTTGAAGCCCCGGATCGGGAAATTCAACAAAGATGGCTCCTCCAATCAAATTCTGGGTCATAACCAAGTATATACGACGCTGGCCGTTCTATTCTTGTGGGTAGGCTGGTTCGGATTCAATGCGGGCAGTACGGTAGCGATTGAAAATGGATTTTTCGGTTATGTGGCGTTCAATACGCAAATTGCAGCGGCAGCAGGCGCAGTGGCGGCTATGCTGATCTCGTGGGCCTTCCTTGGCAAGTCGGATATTACAACGATGCTGAACGGTGGTCTGGCTGGTCTCGTCGCAATTACAGCTTCCTGTGCATTCGTTGAGCCGTGGGCTGCTGTAGTGATCGGCCTGCTGGCAGGGGTGCTCGTGTTCTTCAGCCAAAAATTCTTTGAGAAAATGAAAATTGATGATCCGATCTATGCGCTGTCTGTACACGGCGCGGCGGGGGTCTGGGGGACATTGGCCAATGGCCTGTTCGCAACACCGGAGCTTGCCGAGACAGCAGGCGTCGGTCAAGCGGGACTGTTCTACGGCGGTGGCTGGAAGCAACTGTGGGTGCAATTTGAGAGTGTTGTCGTCTGTGGTGTGTTCGTATTCATCGTATCGTTCGTCGTATTGTATATCATCAAGAAGGCCGCAGGCTTCCGTGTGACAGAGGAGCAAGAAATTATTGGTCTTGACTTGAGCGAGCATGGCACATATGGTTATCCTGAGCAAATGAAAAAGGCGCAACAAAACTTGAATGCTTAATCCACAGCAGATCGAGATGAAGGGGGAGGGCGCCGTATGAAGGGTGATCCGGTGATCTGTCAGTTGCATCGGCAGATTGAAGCCGCTCAACTGATCCCGGCACTGCGCATGCTTCGGGAGGATGTGCACAAGCGTATGGACGCTCTGTTCCCTTCGCTGCCCTTAGAGGAGTACTACAGACAATTAAATGGAGTGCACGATGCGCTGATTCAGCGCACGATCGCTCTGGCAGAGGCGGAATTGGCACGGTCGGGGAAGGGTTCTCCCCCCGTGCCTTATGCATATGTATTGTTCGGCAGCGGGGGGCGGAAGGAGCAGACGTTATCCAGCGATCAGGATAGCGGCATCATATATCAGGATGTATCGGAGCCGAGTGCTTCCGAGGGTGTGGCCGCCTACTTTGAGCAGCTTGCGGATACCATCGTGCGCCTGCTTCAAGAGATGGGGTATCCGCCCTGCGATGGCAATGTAATCAGTGCCAATCCGCAATGGCGGCTTCCGCTCAGCGGGTGGAGCAGGCAGCTTGATAGCTGGTTTGAGGCCGCGGAATGGGAGGCTGTGCGCTACTTGCTGATTGTAGCCGACAGTCGCCATGTGCATGGCGATGCTGAGCTGCTTGCCAGGCTGAAGAATCATTATTTCTCTGATATGCTGGCAAGACCCGTCATCATTCGGCGGATGCTGGATAATACGATACGGCACAAGATGCTGATCGGTGTATTCGGGCAGCTCTTGAAGGAGCAGTATGGTGAGGATGCAGGCAGCATTGACATTAAGTACGGCGCTTATATTCCCATGGTTAACGCGATTCGTCTCATGGCGGTGCAATCCGAGATTCGCGCAACTTCGACGCTGGAGAGGCTCGTGGCACTGGCCGACAAGGGAATCATGACGATTCAGGAAGCGGCTGAGTACAAGGCGGCCTTTTTATTTTTCTTGAGGCTGCGACTGATTGCTACCGAGCATAATGAGGATGGCATGTATATGAACAATGGCAAGCTGGCCAGCAAGTATCTGACCAAGGATATGATCGAGGAATTGAAGCAAAGTCTGAAGTTGGGCAAGCGACTGCAGCGTCATGTGCAGAAGCTGACGGTCGGATGGTTAAAATGAGCGGGCTGGACAGGCAAGGCAATGCGGAGGCGAGAGCATGAAACAGCAAAAAGGTGTCGGACGAATGTGGCATTTATATAAGATGGGCGGGCTTACACCGGCCATCGCATCGATGATGGGGGCGCAAAATGCGCAGCAGATGGCCTTCATCCGTGCAGTCAGCAAGGAGCAGCGGAAGCAGTCTGTACTGGATATGCCGTTAACTGAGCTGGAGATGGTAGTGTTCGATCTGGAGACGACGGGCTTCTATCCATATAACGGTGACGAGATTTTGTCGGTTGGAGGAGTTGTAGTGCGCGGTGCGGAGCCGATCAGCGAAGCACGAACCTTCTATAGCCTGGTGAATCCGAAACGGAAGGTGCCGCGTCATATTACAGCTCTAACGGGCATCACCAATGATATGGCCGAGGCTGCCCCGGACTTGATGCAGGTGCTGCATGATTTTATGGAGTTCGTCGGCAAGCGGGTGTTAATTGCGCACGGCAGCGGCCATGATAAGCAGTTCCTCAATGCTGCCTTATGGCGCACGTCCAAGGTGAATCTGACACACCGGGTGCTGGATACGATGATGGTCGCCAAGTGGCTGGAGCCCAAGCGTGGCAGCTATGGGCTTGACGAGCTGCTGGAGAGCGCGGGTATTCCGATTGCTGATCGTCATCATGCCCTGCATGACTCCATCATGACAGCGAAGCTATGGCATGGGTATCTCAAGCAAATGATGTCAAGAAATATATCCACACTCGCCGATCTGTATGCTTATCTCAGTAAGCACTAGCTGACTAGCGTCCGTCCGCACAGAAGCATCCTGAACCGCCCGAATCGGACGGCGCAGGATGCTTTTATGTTGGCATGTCTGTACACTATGCCGTGGAAGGGCTGTCGCCAGCCTTGGCCGGTGGATGAATACGCCATAACGATAGAACGAGGGAGATAGCAGCCAGGGCTGTAATCAGACTGAATAGCAGTAGCTGGGAATATCCCATGAGCCAGCCGAACAATGGCGGGCCAAAGGCGACGCCAAGAAAGCGCAGGCTGCTATATAGCGACATTATTATGCCCCGATGCTGGCGGTCGACAGCACCAGCGATCATCGTATTCAGGCAAGGCAATACCAGTCCAGTGCCGATGCTGGACAGGAGCAGAAGTCCAATCAGCAGGTACAACTGGTTATATAGCAAGATGGCAGCGCCCAGAGCTAAAGTCATAGCGGCGAGTCCGATGGCCATCAGCCGCTTCATGAGTGGGCCGTTGTTTTTGATCTTCCGTCCACAGATATAAGCCGTCACGACAAGCCCGAGCAGTGGAATCGCAAGGATGCCCCCTTTCGCAACGCCATCAATCGAATAAGGCGGCTTCTCCAGGATGTCCGATAGGTAAAATAAGGCGCCGAATAAAATAAACAAGGCGAGTGCGCCGACAAAGAAGGAAGGGATGAGCCAGCCACCCTGCTCCCGAAAGATCACCCCGATCTGGCGGAGGTAGTATTTCACCGGGGGAGCTTGTGTCTTCTTCTTGGGCTCGTGGATGAGCCAGATCATCGCCAGCAGCGATAGAGCACAGAAGAAGGGAAAAGCAAAAAACGGCGCATACCAGATAATCAGAGCGAACAGAGAGCCTAGAATGGGACTGACGACTTTGCCCGCTCCATTGGAAGCCTCGATTAAGCCTAGCGCCTCGCTCTCGTTGCCATCCTTGTACATATCGCCTACCAGTGCCATGGCAATCGGCGCCGTGCCTGCGGCGCCAAGACCTTGCAGCGCACGTGCCCAGATGACGATCGTATACGAGCCCCACACAGCTCCGAAGCCTGCCAAAATACCCGCGGCGCCGTAGACTGCTAGGGAGGGGAGAATGACGGACTTGCGGCTGAAGCGATCCGATAAATAACCCGCTATAGGTATGAAAAGCCCGGCAGTCACCGAAAATAAGGTTATAATCAGGCTCGATTGAAAGTTGCTGATTGAAAGCTGGCGTTCGATATCGGGCAGGATGGGTACCAGCATCGAGTTGCCGAGCACCAATACAAGCGGAACTGTAGCCAGGGCGATATATTCCTTCCACTTGGAGGAGCTGCCTGAAGAGGAGGGCTTGCTCGCCCCTGTCGTTTCGTTCTTGCTTCGCTGCCTGCGGTCGACGACGACCCAGGGCCATCTGCTTTTGGTCGATTGCATCTTAGATGTGTCACCGTCCGATTCTCTAGGGGTCTTGGCTAACTATAGATTAGGGTGCCCCGGCGCTTGAGCTTTGATTCGAAGGCGTGATATGATGGGGATCAAAGGAGAGAGTACACGATGAAAAAATTTGGAATCCTCGCAACGTCCATTGCTGTGTTGATTCTATTGTTTGTGCTATGGAACCAAAATCAGATCAGTCTGCTGACTTCCGGCCAGCAAGCCGAGGCTCAGCCGAAGCCGGGCTATGCAGCTCCGGTCATTGAGCTGCCGGGTCTGGATGAGCAGACCTATACGGCAGGTGGGTCGCATCCTAAGCTGTTGATGGTCAATTTCTGGGCCTCATGGTGTGGACCATGTGAGCTGGAGGCTCCCGATCTGGTCGCCTTGTATGAGAAATACGGGGATAAGCTGGAGCTGTACGGGGTGAACGCCACGTTCTATGATAAGGAACGGCAAGCAAGGCAATTCGTCACGGACTTTAATCTGAACTTCCCTATTCTGATGGATCGCGAGGGAGAGGCAACCAAGCTATATAAGGTTTCCACCTTTCCGACAACCTTGCTGATTGACAGAGATGGCACCGTCAAGGAGCGAGTCGTCGGGGTCATCACGCGCGAGCAATGGGAGAAGCGAATCGAAGCGCTGCTGCAGGACGAAGCGGGCTCCTAAAAATAAATGACGCACGAACGGGCAACCCCGTTGTGCGTCATTTTATTTTGGCTTATCATCTCGGTTAGTGATTGACCAGTCCAAGCTGCTCCCGATGCTCAGGGTCATTGCTTGCTACCTTGGCGCTGTTCAGCAGCGCATAGCGTATGCTATCGACAAGCGCCTGCCAGCTAGCTTCGACAATGTTGCTCGATACACCGACAGTGCTCCAGGTGTTGTTAAAGTCTGTGGACTCGATCAGCACCCGCACCTTGGCAGAGGTCGCATCATTCTCGTCGATCACCCGAACCTTGTAATCTGACAGATGCACATTCATGATGCTCGGATAGAACCGAACCAGCGCCTTGCGCAAGGCATTGTCCAGCGCATTCACCGGGCCGTTCCCCTCTGCCGCGGTGTAGACGGTCTCGCCATCAACATTAATCTTAACGATGGCTTCCGAGAGTAGCTGTCCATTGCCTTTCTCGACAAGCAGCTTGATGGACTCCGTTGTGAAGACCTTCTTGCCTTCGCCGAAAGCCTCGCGAAGCAGCAGCTCCAAGGAGGCATCAGCGCCTTCAAACTGATAGCCTTGATGCTCCAGCTCCTTGATCTGGTCGATAATATCCTTCGTCTTCTCATTATTGGCGTGAATGTCGAGTCCAAGCTCCTGCGCCTTGGAGATAATATTGCTCTGTCCAGCCAGCTCGGATACAAGAATACGCTGCTTGTTGCCGACCAGCTCCGGAGCAATATGCTCATAGGTTTTGGAATCCTTCATAATCGCCGATACATGGATGCCGCCCTTGTGGGCAAAGGCAGCATTGCCGACATAGGCTTGGTTAACCGGCATATGGACATTGGCAATCTCGCTAATATAACGGGCGACATTGGTCAATTGGCCAAGCTGCTCTGCACGAATGCAGTCATAGTTCATCTTCAACTGCAGATTGGGGATGATGGAGCACAGGTTGGCATTGCCACAGCGTTCACCATATCCATTAATCGTCCCTTGAACCTGAGTAGCACCAGCGTTAACGGCTGCCAGTGAATTGGCAACAGCCAGCTCGCAATCGTTATGCGTATGAATGCCGATCGGAGCACCCAGCTCTTCACGAACACGGGAGACGATCTCATGCACCTCGCTCGGCAATGTGCCTCCGTTCGTATCACACAGCACGATCCAGTCAGCCCCTGCCTCATGAGCGCTGCGCAGCGCTGCCAGCGCATACTCCGGGTTATGCTTGTACCCGTCAAAGAAATGCTCTGCGTCGTAGATGGCTTCCAATCCGCTGCGCTTCAAGAAGGCGAACGAATCGGCAATCATCGCCAGGTTCTCCTCCAATGTCGTCTGCAGGGCGGTATGAACATGGAAGTCCCATGACTTGCCGACCAGAGTGGCGGCGGGAACGCCTGACTCTACGATGCGCAACAGGCTGCTGTCATGCTCGGCCACACTGTTCTTGCGTCGTGTACTGCCAAAGGCGGTAATCTTTGCGTTTAGCTTCAGCGATTGCACCCGTTTGAAAAACTCAATATCCTTGCTGTTGCTTCCCGGGTTGCCTCCCTCAATGTAATGAACGCCAAGCGAGTCGAGCTTCTGGGCAATCTTCAGCTTGTCGTCTGCTGACAGGCTGATCCCTTCGCCCTGCGTGCCGTCGCGCAGCGTCGTATCAAAAATGGAGATTTGTCGTGTCATTCGGGACGCTTCCTTTCCTAAATACAATAGTTCATTCATTGACCTGGTTAATGAATCGTTACGAAGTCATAATTTCTAATTATAGCATGGGCTCTGTTCATATGGGTAGTCCAAGAATTCAGAGTGACCTAATTTTTAGATCAAAAAACCTCGCCTGGTGTCCGCTGGAGTGGGGGACAGGCGAGGTTTAAGTCAATATTTAGAGCATCTCTGTATCAATAATCCTCCAATGGTATTTCAGCAGTGCCTCCAGGCTGCCCTTATCCTGAGCCTTGAAGTATTCGACGATCTTGAAATGCTCTCCGTTAACCTGTTTCAACACGAGCGCCAGCTTGTTGTGATCGCTGCTCAGATAGGATTGGCGAATAAAGCTGTTCTTGAGCGAGCCCATCAGCTCGATGAGATGCGGGTTGTCGCATTTGCGAATGTAGATTTCATGGAAGTCATATTGATCTTTATGATAATGGGAGAAATCGAATTGGCTAATATCCTGGTCAATCTTGTGGCATAGAGCCTCCATATCTGCAATATCCCTCTCTGTCAGGCGATCGGCTGCAAGCGTCGCGGCCAAGGCATCCAGAGAGCCGATAATCTGCGAGACATTCAATTTCTCCTTGGTGTCAAACGGCTTGACGATAAAGCCGCGGCGGGGAATATAGTCGAGCAGGTTGTCGGAGGTTAGCTGAAACAGCGCCTCGCGGGTGGGTGTCCGGCTAATGTCCAGTCTTTTGCAAATTTCGGCTTCATTGATTTTTTGGTTGGGAAGCAATGTTCCATCCTGGATTTTCTGAGCAATATAGTCGTATACATGATCCTTTAACGATTGGTATTTTGGCGCTTGCATGCCGGATTCCCCTTTCATTCGTGCTTGAAGACGGTACAATAGCAACATCATAACGAAGCGGCAGCATCCTGGGCGGCGGCTTCGGATCAGTTAATAGAAAGCGCGTCCATAGGAAACATCAGTTTACATTGACGCTCTTCGCCTCGTAGTGTAAACTTTGTGGTGCAAGTGCGGACGGTATGCCTGAACAAGTAGTCGTCAGAACCATAAATGCACGCGATTGCCCCTACTCTGTTATTTCTCAAATGGATAACAATTGCCGTCAAGGACGGTTCTAGCAGTTCACGCTAGCATGGCTATAATGAATAATAATTAATAAAACTAATTGTTTATCCATAGTTCCATCTTATCATTGGAAATCCAGGAGTACAAGCGCAAGTTCGTATGCAGTGTCAACTTCATGTTAACTATTTTAAATTATTATCCTAAAATTTAAACAGTTATCTTAAAAAAATGAGTTGTATGGCAAAGATGGCGATGTTATAATAAGTGACATAAGCGAGAGCTGTATATTGTATGTTGTATATTATATAGTTCATACTGTGCCATGTACATGGCTGAATTTTATGTTGTACAGTGTATATTGTATACAGTATTGGCAGGGCATATAACTCGCATGTTGTGTTCGGGGTAGGTCGGTTGCAACTATATTACTTGATTGGGAGAGATGAGAGAGATGAAGAAGCTACTGGTACTAATTGTCATGGTGACGACAGTGCTGACTGCTTGCGGTCAGAAGGACAATGGAGGAACGACGCAGAATAGTACGCAAGGTGGCAGCAGCAACACGCCGAAAACCGAGGAGAAGGCTAAGCTGACGGTTGGCACCAGCGCTGATTTTGCACCTTATGAATTCCATAAGACGATTGACGGGAAGGACACCATTGTCGGATTTGACATCGAGATTGCCAAAGAGATCGCCAAGGATGCCAATGCCGAGCTTGTCATTGAAGACATGGATTTTGATAGCTTGCTTATGGCGCTGGATACCGGAAAGCTGGATTTCGTCATCTCGGGCATGAACCCGAAGCCTGAGCGTAGAGAAGTAGTGGATTTCTCCGATCTATATTATCATGGCGAGCATAGTGTGCTTGTTAAGAAGGATGCAGTAGAGCAATTCAATTCGCTAGATGATCTCAAGGGCAAAAAAATCGGTGTGCAGAAGGGTTCCATCCAGGAGGAGCTTGGCCAAGGAGTCGAGAATGCCGAGCTGACCTCGCTAACCAAGCTGCCTGAGCTGGTAATGGAGCTCAAAACAGGCCGTGTAGACGCTGTAATCGTCGATAAGCCGGTTGCAGATCAATACGCAGCCAAGCAAGATGATATTGCTGTAGCGCCCGGTGTGAAGTTTGATCTGTCTGAGGACGAGACTGGCTATGCAATTGCCGTGAAAAAAGGGAATCAGGGGCTGCTGGACAAAATTAACGCTACCATCAAACGCTTGACTGAGAACGGAGATGTGAACCGCTTCGTGGTTGAAGCCAATGAAATGGTAGAATAATCACAAGGACGGAGCATACGGCTATGGCGTTGGATTTTACCTTTATGGATAAGTATTGGGAAATGTTCTTGCAGGGAGCCTGGATTACATTGCAGTTGTCGTTCTTCGGCGTGCTGCTGGGAACTCTGCTGGGCATTGGCCTCGCTCTTATGAAGATTTCCAAAAACGTAGTGCTCAAGGCGGTCAGCTCGACATACATCGAGCTGATCCGCGGCACTCCGATGCTGGTTCAGGTGTTTATCATTTATTTTGGTCTGGTTCCGCTTGGACTGGAGTTATCGAAGTTTGAAGCGGGTGTTGCTGCTCTGACGATCAACAGTGCCGCCTATATGGCGGAGGTGTTCCGCGCGGGAATCAATGCGATCGACAAGGGGCAGGCGGAAGCGGCTCGTTCGCTCGGGATGACGCATGGCATGACGCTCAGGCATATTATATTGCCGCAGGCTTTCCGCAATATGCTGCCTGCGATCGGCAATGAGTTCATTATTATCATCAAGGACTCCTCGCTCGTCTCGACCATCGGGGCTGCGGAGATTATGTACGCGGCGCGCACTGTGCAGGGGGCGGCATTCAAGCCGCTGGAGCCGCTGCTGGTTGCGGCCGCCATGTATTTCGTCATTACCTTTACTTTATCCAAGCTGCTGGGTGTGCTCGAAAGGAGGCTGCAAAAGAAATGATCAAGGTCAGCGGCCTGCGAAAATCCTATGGCAAAAATGAAATTCTTAAAGGCATCAATACCGTTATAGAGAAAGGCGAGGTCGTTGTCGTCATTGGGCCAAGCGGCTCCGGCAAAAGCACCTTTCTTCGCTGTCTGAATCGTCTGGAGGAGCCGAGCGGCGGGGAAATCTGGTTCGAGGATAGCTTGATAACCGGACGGCAGGCGGATCTGAACCTCATCCGTCAAAAGATGGGCATGGTGTTCCAGCAGTTCAATTTGTTTCCGCATATGAGCGTCATGGAAAATCTGACGCTTGCGCCGCGCAAGCTGAAGAAGCTGAGTAAGGAGCAGGCGGAAAAAACCGCATTGGAGCTGCTTCGATCGGTTGGGCTGGAAGATAAGGCTGCCGCGTACCCCGACAGCTTGTCAGGCGGGCAAAAGCAACGGATTGCGATCGCAAGGGCGCTCGCGATGCAGCCGAATATGATGTTGTTTGATGAGCCGACCTCGGCGCTTGACCCTGAGATGGTCGGTGAAGTGTTGGACGTCATGAAGCGTCTTGCCCAGAACGGGATGACGATGGTGATCGTGACGCATGAGATGGGCTTTGCGAGGGAGGTAGGCGATCGGCTGATCTTTATGGATGGAGGCGTGATCGTCGAGGAGGGCAACCCTCGGGCTGTATTCGAAAATCCTCAGCATCAACGGACGAAGGATTTTTTGTCAAAGGTGCTGTAACGGTTGCATATATTAAGGTATACACTGTTGTATCGCCGGCTTCACGGCTGCACAGTGCCAGACTGGAAAGGGAATAAGCTTATCTCCATTCCAGTTTTTTTATACAACATATCGTATATTGTATTTTGTATACAAAATACAAAAATGAAAAATGAGGTGAACAGCATGCTGGAATCCCAAGCCATGATGCAGTTGTCGAATCAATATAGCGCGCATAACTATCATCCGCTGCCGATTGTCATCTCCAAGGCGGAGGGGGTATGGGTGGAGGACCCGGAGGGTCATCGGTACATGGATATGCTGAGTGCCTATTCCGCCTTGAATCAGGGACATCGGCATCCGAAGATTATTCAAGCCCTGAAGGATCAGGCAGATAAAGTAACATTAACCTCACGCGCCTTCCATAGCAGTACCCCGGGACTGTTCTATGAGAAGCTGGCCGCCTATACAGGCAAATCCAAAATATTAGCCATGAATACGGGAGCTGAGGCGGTGGAGACTGCGGTCAAGGCTGTTCGCCGCTGGGCCTACCGCCATAAGAAGGTCGCGGAGAATCAAGCTGAGATTATTGTCTGCACGGGCAATTTTCATGGTCGCACCATCACCGTCACCTCCTTCTCCTCATCGGAGGAGTATAAGAAGGATTTTGGCCCATTCACTCCAGGCTTCCGACTGGTTCCCTACGGTGATCTGGCAGCGTTGGAGCAAGCGATTACGCCTCATACCGCTGCGTTCCTCGTCGAGCCGATCCAGGGGGAGGCAGGGATCATCATCCCGCCTGCCGGCTACCTCGCCGCCGCGCATGCACTGTGCCGCAAGCATCATGTGCTCTTCGTAGCGGATGAGATACAGACGGGCTTCGGGCGAACAGGCCGACGCTTTGCATCCGATTGGGAAGGCGTCGAACCGGATGTGTATATTATGGGCAAAGCGCTCGGAGGCGGTGTCATGCCGATCTCTGCTGTAGCGGCAAATGACGAAATTCTAGGTGTATTCGAGCCGGGCTCCCATGGCTCCACCTTCGGCGGCAATCCGCTGGCCTGTGCGGTAGCGATCGCTGCGCTGGAGGTGCTGGAGGAGGAGAAGCTTGCCGAACGCTCGGATGAGCTTGGACGATATTTTGCGGAGCGGTTAGCGGAGCTGGCAAGCCCGCATGTGAAGGAGATTCGCAGCCGTGGTCTATTCATCGGCCTGGAGCTGTATCGCCCGGCGCGTCCGTTCTGCGAGCAACTGATGGGCAAGGGGCTGCTGTGCAAGGAGACACATGAGACGACGATTCGCTTCGCGCCGCCCCTAGTCATTAGCAAGGAAGAGATCGATTGGGCACTGACAAGAATAGCGGAAGTCATCAAGTGAGCTGCAGGTTTCCGGTTGCTATATATTAATGAAGGGAAAGGATGAGGGACGATGACACAAAATAAAAAGGTCAATGTAATTCATGTTCCTTTTTGGCTGGGTGGAGGCCGTTCGGGAGCGGAGCTGGGGCCAGAGAGCATTATGCAGGCAGGACTGACCAGACAGCTTCGGGCCATTGAAGGGATTGAGCTGGGGGATATATCGACGGTTGATTGTCCGCGTAGCGCAGGGGATCGCGGCGGCTCGGACAAGGCGAAGCATCTGCCAGAGGTGAAGGAGATGAGTCGGCTGCTATGCGAATCGGTGTCGCGAACTGTGGAGGAAGGGGCATTTCCGCTCGTGCTTGGCGGCGATCACAGTATAGCGATGGGCTCGATCGCCGGGCTGACGAATCATTACCGCAATCTCGGCGTCATCTGGTTTGATGCGCATTCGGATCTGAATACAGAGGAGACGACGCTAACGGGCAATATGCATGGTATGCCGCTGGCTGTCGCACTAGGTCGCTCCCGCTTCAATCTCTCGGACATTCCTGGTGCAGGGCCCTTCATTAAGAAGGAGAATGTCGTCATTATCGGGGCGCGCGATCTCGATCCCGGCGAGAAGGAGTTAATCCGCGCTGAGGGCATCACCTGTTTCTCGATGCATGAGATCGACCGGCTTGGCATCAAGGCAGTAGTGGAGAAAGCGCTGGAGGTGGCTGGCAACGGCACCGATGGCATTCATCTGAGCTTCGATATGGACTGTCTGGACCCATTGGAGGCTCCGGGCGTCAGTACGCCGGTTCCAGGAGGATTGAACTATCGTGAAGCGCATTTTGCGCTTGAGCTGCTCGCAGAGACAGGGCGCATGACCTCGATGGATCTGGTGGAAGTCAACCCGTATATTGATTTCAATATGCGTACCGCCCGTCTGGCTGTGGAATTGATCGCCTCGACACTTGGCAAACGCATATTGTAGACATATTGCTGGCACATAGCTAGCTATAGATAGGATAGGAGTCATCGCTTGACAATATGGACCCATAATTGATAGGAGGCGACTACGATGTCCCAAGAGCATGTATTTCCACCGTTTGTCAATGAACCGTTTACTGATTTTGGTCAGGATGCCCATCGCGAAGCGATGCTCTCCGCGCTGTCGAAGGTGAAATCCGAGCTTGGCAAGGCTTACCCGCTCCATATCGGCGGTAAGGAAGTGCACACGACGGATCGTATCGTATCCATCAACCCGGCCCGCACCGATGAAATCATCGGAAGCGTGAGCAAAGCCACGCTCGAGCATGCGGAGCTCGCGATGTGCTCTGCACTGGCGGTGTTTGAGACATGGAAGAAGCGGCCAGCCGTCGAGCGCGCGGCTCTGCTGGTCAAGGCTGCGGGGCTGATGCGTGAGCGCAAGCATGAGTTTTCCGCCTGGATGGTGCTGGAGGCAGGAAAGAACTGGGGCGAGGCGGATGCGGATACGGCGGAAGCGATCGATTTCCTGGAATATTATGCGCGCGAGATGGTGCGGCTCGATCAGACGAATGAGCTGCGTCCGCTGGTGAAGACACCGGGAGAGGAGAACCGTCTAAGCTATATTCCTCTAGGCGTCGGCGTCGTGATTCCGCCATGGAACTTCCCGCTGGCGATCTGTGCAGGCATGTCGGCTGCAGCGGTGGTATCTGGCAATACGATCCTATTGAAGCCGGCCTCTACAACGCCAGTTATTGCCTACAAGTTCTATGAAGTGATGGTAGAGGCCGGCATTCCGGCCGATGTCATTCAATATGTGCCGGGCAGCGGCGGAGAGATCGGAGACTATCTGACCAGCCATCCCAAGACCCGCTTCATCAGCTTTACGGGGTCGAAGGAGATCGGTCTGCGCATTAACAGGCTTGCAGCCGAGCAGGCGCCAGGGCAGATCTGGATCAAACGGATCGTCGCCGAGATGGGCGGCAAGGATGGGGTCGTCGTCGATGAGACAGCGGATCTGGATGCGGCTGCGGATGCGATCGTGGCTTCGGCCTTCGGCTTCCAGGGTCAGAAGTGCTCGGCGGGCTCGCGGGCGATTATTGTACAGCAGGTGTACGACGAGCTGGTTGAGAAGATTAAGGAACGCACGGATCGATTGGTGATGGGCATGCCGGAGGATAACGCCCCGATTGGCCCTGTTGTAGACCATAGCTCCTACAAGCGTATTCTCAATTATATCGAGATCGGGAAGAAGGAAGGTCGTCTGTTGTCGGGCGGGAAACCTGGGCCAGAGGGCGGCTATTTCATCCAGCCGACGGTCATTGCGGATGTTGCAGGCGATGCGGTCATCATGCAGGAGGAAATCTTCGGGCCGGTGCTGGCGATTAGCAAGGCGAGCGACTGGCAGGAAGCAATCCGTATGTATAATGATACCGAGTTCGGCTTGACCGGCTCCTACTTCTCCACCGATGAGATGCGGATCGCAGTGGCTTTGGAGGAGATGCATTGCGGCAATCTCTACGTGAACCGCAAATGTACGGGCGCACTCGTCGGAGTCCATCCGTTCGGCGGCTTCAACATGTCGGGAACAGATTCGAAGGCAGGCGGGCATGACTATCTGCTGCTGTTTACCCAGGCGAAGCTTACCTCACGCAAAATATAAAGGCACTTGATCAAGGGCATGTCTTCAAACCCGCTCAAGGGCAAGCGCCTTGCCCGGGACGAACATGGATGCAAAATCTGCTCCTGCTGCAGTGTGAAGACACTCTAGCGGGGGAGCGGTAATAGAAGTTTCGCCCCCTTCGGGCTGCTGATGACGATGCAGCGGCTTCCGAAGGGGTTTTTTTGACGGGAGTGAAGGCGAGGCGGCTTGCAATTTGATGGGGAAAAAGGTAACGTAAAGCTATAAGGCTGGGCAGAAAATGGATGCCTGAACATGGAGAAGAAAGGCTGGGCTTACGATGCATGCATTTATAGTTAGGCCGCCGATGTATCATTCCTTCGAGAACGAGGAGGAGCAGTTGGAGCAGTGCAAGGAATGGGGGCTGCTGTCGGACAAGGCGGCGAAGATCAAGGCGTATGCGTATAAGGGCAGCGGGTTGAATCTCCCCTGTACAATCGTTGGTTATGTGGACAAGATGACCGCTGTAATTGCCTTTGAGAATGGAGAGCTGCATTGCATCCATCCTTCCTATCTGAAGGAGATGCAGGCGTCTGGATACGGACAGCGTGTTTCGTACACTGCGGAAGCGCTGGCTGTGGAGGATGATGGCGAGAGCGATGCGGCCCGCGCGGAGAACGATCAGACGGGCAGTGAGGGGATCGTCAGCGGGAGTGACAAGGGGGCATCGGAGCAGACGGAGCTGGAGCAGGTAACCTTTGAGGAGCTGTTGCCTGTAGGGGATGCAGCCTCAGATGACAGCGGTCATGCGGAGGGATTAGAGCTGAACGGGACAGCGTCTGCAAGGATAGGCGGGGAGCAAGCCCATGCGGGTCATGGGACGTTGCATGCTGCTGAGGAAGCGGAGGAGCCTCGCCAGCTTGTGCTTGGAGAGCTGGGAATTGAGGAGAGGACGCCTGCGCCGGTCAAGGCAGCCAAGGAGAAGCAGCCCCGCAAGGTCAAGCTCAAGCTGCCAGAGGCGAAGGTGAAGATGACGGCAACCGTCAAGGAGTTCACGACGGTGCCGAATCATTTTGCTGATGCGGATGATGAAGTCATTATCTATGAGCAGGCCGCAATTACCGAGCCGGGGCAGGAGCAGGAGGTTGGCGACATATGGTCGAGCCACAGCGCCACGCTCAAGAAGCTGGAGCTGGAGGTCGGCGATGTCCTGACCTTCGAAGCGAAGATCGTGGCCAAGAAGCTGACCCGTCATCCTGTGCCGTATAAGATTAATAACCCTTCCAAGATGAAGAAGGAAGGCTAGGGCGTGTGAGATGGATTGTGTCCCGTTAAGTGGACGGTATAGCGGCGAAGACATGGCGACCTATTCCCTATGTTTCAACGGGGGGAGGTCGCCTGATTTGTTTTGGATTCTTAAAATATGGGAGGTAATATAGGAGTTGAAAGTAAATATATTCTATTATATAATCAATATGCTAATATACTAATTATTGGGAGGTTGATTATGAAACGTTTAAAGCATTTGACTATTTTACTCGTCCTTCTTTTTGTATTTCTCTATTCAGCTAGTTTCGCTCAAGCAGCATACGGGAGTACCATAACCGTCACATCCACGCAAAATATCCCTTATGGCTGGATGATCAAGAGCTCTTCCACCTTTGCTGGCACGACGACGTACACGCTTATTGATCTGAATGGCGCACCTTACGGGGCTACTCAGAATGTAACCTCGACGTTTAATATTCCTTCTGGATGGGTGATTAAGAGCTCCTCCACCTTTGCCGGGATAACGACCTACACCCTCCTTAATCTGAATGGTGCATCTTACGGAGCCACTCAGTCTGTAACCTCCACCTACAATATGCCTTATGGCTGGATGATCAAGAGCTCTTCTACATTTGCGGGAATAACAACCTATGTGATTGTTAACCTCAACAATGGCCCCGTATTTGCAACTCAACAAGTCACCTCTACATTTAATACACCTAGCGGCTGGATGATTCGCTCCTCCTCTACCTTTGCGGGAACGACAACCTATACCATGGTTAATCTGAATGGGGCAGCGGTCGGCTCCACTCAGAATGTAACTTCTACATTTAATATGCCCGCAGGCTGGTTGATCAGAAGCTCCTCTACTTTTGCTGGAGTTACGACGTATACTATTGTTAAGGCAGCTTGATTAAGGGGTGCATAATCGGCCTTCCTACCTGGGAGGTCGATTTTTTGTGTCGTGTACCTGATCCATCAGAAGATGCTTCTGCAAGAGTAAATCTCACTCCTCACTTAACATAAAACGTTATATAATTGTTAAAATTCCCATTATCATCCTCTTACATTAACTGAATATTAACTAAAGATGAATATAGTATGAAAATGGCTTGTCCATGAAAATAATCGATGTTATAATACCTAACGTAAAGGTATATTGTCGAAAGTATATTGTATACAGAATTTGGAGCGGGATGCATCTAATACATATCGCGCCAAATTTCAGTTGACTGAGGGGGGTGCCGTTCAGCTATTTGTTTTTGCACCAAATTTGAAAGATTTGCTGAAGTATTTTACTAGTTTCTAAGGAGGTTCATGGATGACCGGGAATAAATCATTCCGAAAGTTTACGTCTCTGTTTTTATCACTTCTGTTAGCCTTGTCGATCATCACACCAAGTGTATTCGCTGAGGAGGCAGCTTCTGCTACCGAGCCAGTGTCAATTGTTGATCTTATTCAGGAAGGGCTAATTGATCAGAATGCTGTAACGACCCCGAATACGGATGCTGAGTCGCAGCAGCCTGCTGTGGAAGAAAACGCCCAAGCAGAGGAATCGTCGGTTCTTAGAGCAGCGGCACCTGAGCTTAATGTGAAGCTTGAAGCAGGCCAACCGGGCGCGATCGCGTACCAGCATGTGCTCAAGCTGGCGAACGAGATTGGCTATCGCCCTACCGCTTCTATTGAGGAGCAGGCGGCACGCTCATATATCAAGGCTGAATTTGAAAGAATTGGTTATGAGACAAAAGTGCAAGATTTCAGTTTTACAAGAGGGAATACAACATACAATTCCCAGAATGTGATTGCTACGAAGCCAGGGAAATCATCCAAAGTGCTTATTGTTGGCGCTCACTATGATTCTACTCATAGCGGTGCTCAGCCACGCAGCACAGGCTCTGACGATAATGCTTCTGGTGTTGGCGTAATGCTTGAAACTGCAGAAGCGGTTGCCAAGATTGAGACGCCGTATACGATCAAATTTATTGCATTCAGTGGTGAAGAGCAAGGCAAACGCGGTTCTCTCGCTTATGCGAACGCCATGACTGCAGACGACATCGCTAATACCGTTGCTATGATTAATCTTGACAGCTTGATTGCTGGCGACAAGATGTATATTTATGGCGGAAAAGATGTGGATGGAAAAGATAATGGGTGGGTTCGTGAGCTAGGTCTTAGCATTGCCAATCAGTTGGATCTCTCTCTTCAAACCAATCCGGGACTCAATCCTGAATATCCAGCGGGCACGACCGGTGACTGGAGTGACCATGATCCTTTCGAGAGAAAAGGCATTACCATCGGCTATCTCGAAGCGACCAATTGGGAGATTGGAGATCAGGACGGCTATAATCAAACTGTAGAATATGGCGGTATCTGGCATACAACGAATGATAATCTGGCGTTCATCTCTACTCAGTATCCAGGCCGTATCGAAGAAAGACTAAGCACATTCTCGCAAGTATTAACTGGACTGGTCCAAACGATCGGCTCCAAGGACAAGACAGCAGATGAATTGGGCAAGGAGTATACGTATGTATCCTCGATGACCGAAGAGAATACGTTGACTGCCGATGTCACTCTACCCTCTCCATCGGCACTTCCCTCCCAATTGGTATGGACGCTTGGCGGCAAGCCGTTAAGTGCATGGGAGACCCAGACAGCTCAGAACAAAAAGCCGTATGTTACGATAGCCGATACGAAAATGAACGGCTTGACGGCTACGGTATCGCTCCAATTCGAGCTGCTCTACGGCACAGACAATCTGTCAGGAAGCGCGCTCCGCAGAGCCTATCCGGCGATGATCGGCACGCATAAGCTGGAGGCGAAGCTGAATGATCAGACCCTGTACTCCAGAGATGTGAAGATTACGCCGTATGAGAGCTTCCGTTCCTATGACGAGATCAAGCCCGAGATTGATAAAATTACAGCAAACAAAAAAGAAGGCCGATATATCGGCTATGAAGTGCTGGGGCAATCCGTGCAGGGACGCGACATGCATTTCTCCATTATTGCCAAGGACAAGCAATCGGTGGATAACTACTTGAAGCTGGTGCCTGAGATGATGAATGACCCGGAGGGCGTACAGGCCAAGCTGCGGAGCGGACAGCTCCAAGGGTACAAGGTTCCAATCTGGATCAACAATATTCACCCCGATGAGGCGCCAGGTGTGGATGCCATTATCGATCTGTTCAAAACATTGGCAGAGGATGATACCGTAACATTCCAGAGCGCAGGTCAATCCTTGACGCTGAATGTGGATCAGGTGCTGAATGATGTGATTTTCCTGTTGAACTATACCCAAAATCCTGACGGTCGTGTATTGAATACGAGAGCCAATGCGAACGGCTTTGACCTGAACCGCGACAATTCCTATCAAGTTCAAGTGGAGACGCAGATTGTGGCCCGAAACATCTCGAAATGGCTGCCTATCTCCTTCCTTGACCTTCACGGCTTCGTGAGCGGCTTCCTGATCGAGCCGTGCTCGCCGCCGCATGATCCGAACTTTGAGTATGATTTGTTCATCGATAACATGGTCGCTCAAGCTACGGCATTCGGTGAGGCGGGTATTGCGAATACCAAGATTCCGAGTTACTTTATTCCCTATGTCAATAGTGAAAAGAAGACAGGGGATTACCAGACAGGTTGGGACGACTTCTCCCCGGCCTACACCGCCGTATTCGCGATGCATCATGGCGCGCTGGGCTCGACCATTGAGATTCCCAAGCTGAATCAGGATTCGACCGATGCGCTCTACTACGGCATCCTGGGCGCGACCCAATACGTCATCGAGCATAAGGACGATCTGTTCTTCAATCAACTGGAATTTTACAAGCGCGGCGTGAACAATGAGGATAACCGGAAGGTAGACGAGTATATTTTTAAAAACGGGAAAGAGGATAACTATAGAGGGAAAAATCGCACACAAAACTTCTTCCCTGAGTACTATATCATTCCTGTAGATACCAAGCTGCAAAAGAATAGACTGGAAGCCTACAAAATGGTAGAGTACCTGCTGCGTAATGGCATTAAGGTGGAGCGCACGAACAGTGAGGTCGTACTGGGGGATGTAACCTATCCTGCAGGCACTTATATTGTGAATATGCACCAAGCATTGCGCGGATTGGCGAACATTGTGCTATCCGATGGCTCTAATGTGTCCGACTGGAACGAGATGTATGCGGAGGTCGTGCAAAACTTTGCTCAACTGCGTGGATTTGACCGTCATATTTCCCGTAAGGTTGATGGGTTTAAAGGAGTCACTTCACCAGTAGCTTCCGTAACGATTCCGACAACAGGAACGCTTGCACAGGGTTACTCTCATTTTGTACTGAAAAATTCGAGTAATGCGGCAACGCAGGCCGTCAATGAACTGCTGGGTGCAGGAAAGCAAGTCTTTTTTGTAACGGAAGCATCTGATACGGTGAAGGCTGGAGATTTCGTGGTCGGACGTTCTGATCTTCTGTCTGTTAGCTCTAAGTATCTTCTGGATGTCGCACCACTAACCAAGGATGTCAGCGCGAAACGTCTGAAGTCGGTTGAGGTAGCAGCACCAGGCAGCGGCGCGACGAGCTTCGTACTGGATATGCTGGGCTTCAAGCGAACTTCAAGTCAAGTGAACAGCGATGTCATTGTAGACGATAGCGGTGCTGTAACGATGGATCTGGTGAAGAAAGGCAAGCCTTATATTGCCTTTGGCTGGACACCTGTCAGAAATGTAGTCGCTAATCAATTGATTCCGGGCTTGGAGCTTGATACTACATCTGAATCAACAAGAAATCCTTCTCATGAAGGTTTGTTCAAGGCAAGCCTGAATCCAAGCAGCACGATTACTGGAGTGTATGACGCAGCAGATTACCTCTACTCTACAAGCAGCTTGTGGATCAGCAAGGCACCGGAGTCTATGCAGGTGCTGGCAACAGCAAGCAACGACAGTGATTTCTATATTTCTGGATGGTGGCCCAATCATGAGCGCGCCAAAGGTCAGATTATGGGGGTCGCGACGAAACAGGATCAAACAGATGATAATCTGAATATGGTTCTGTTCGCCAATACGCTGACGAACCGTGCTCATCAGCAATATCACTTCAGATTGCTGTCCAACTCCATCTTCACCGTCACAACCGAACGGACAGCAGTTGAAACGATAAAAGCGGAGTACACTGCGCCAACATCGCCTTACTACCCGTCAGCTCCAAGCACGCCAGTTGATTCTGGTACACCTGTTACCCCAGGTACACCAGTTGATCCGGGTACGCCAGCTAACCCTGGCACACCAGTCGATCCCGGCGTACCGGCTAATCCAGGTACACCGTTCACTCCGGTGTTCGAGGATCTGGGGCCAGTCGCCTCGTGGGCTCAGGAAGCGATCGAGAAGCTGACCAAGGCGGGCATCCTGAACGGGGTGGCCGAAGGCAAGTTCGCGCCGATCAAGGAAGTGACGCGTGCTGAATTCATTACGATGCTGGTGCGTTCATTCGATCTGCTCGATGTGAAAGCAACGGTAAGCTTCTCCGATGTGAGCAGCAGCGCATGGTATTATGAATATATTGCCACAGGTGTATCCAAAGGCTTGATCCAGGGCGTGGGAGGCGGCAAGTTCGATCCCAACCGCGCGATTACTCGCGAGGAGATGGCGATCATGAGCGCCAACGTGCTCAAGACGGTCAAAGGCATCACCGCGGATCATGGAGCTGCAGCACTGGCTAAGTTCTCCGATCAAGACAGCATCGCAGGCTACGCACAAGATGCGGTCGCGCTGCTGACTGAGAACAAGGTGATTAACGGCGTGACTGCGACAACCTTCGATCCGAAGGGTATCGCCAATCGCGCACAAGCAGCAGTTATTATTGACAGAATGCTTGGCCTCGAATAAGGCTGGCAGCAGCACTGTAGACAGGGCGCCCCTCGGGGCGCCCTTATTCAGTTTCTTCTATAATAATGTGTCCATGCTGTAACAGTTGTTGACCCTGTGCCGGGGATAGAGTTATGATCATAGTGGACATCATACAAAGGGGATGCCTGAACATGAAGAAGTCGGTTCATGAGCATTATCCGGCAAACGGCAGGGTTATTCTGCACCTGGATATGAATGCCTTCTATTGTTCTGTTCACGAAGCGGAAGACCCTGCAAGCTACAAGGGGGTTCCGACAGCGGTCGCCGGCAGCGTGGAGCTGCGCAAAGGAATTATTGTCACCTGCTCTTATACAGCCCGCGGGCGCGGTGTGAAGACCGGCATGACAGTGAGGGAAGGGATGCGGCTCTGTCCACAGCTTGTGCTGATCAAGCCTGACTTTGATCTGTACCGCACCTACTCGCGTGCGTTCCTGGCGATTGCCCGGCAATATACACCGCTTGTGGAGATCGTCTCGATCGACGAGTGCTATCTCGATATTACGGGCTCCAAGTCGATGGGCACGCCGCTGGAGATCGCAACGATGATTCAGTATCGCATACAGACAGAGCTTTCCCTGCCTTGCTCGATCGGTGTTGCGCCTAACAAGCTGCTGGCCAAGATTGCCAGCGACATGAAGAAGCCCAACGGGCTGACCGTGCTGCGAATTCGCGATGTGCCACGGCTGCTCTGGTCCAGGCGCTGCGATACGATCCCGGGTATCGGAAGCAAGACGGCGGACAAGCTGAGGCGGCTCAATATCATGACGCTGGGAGAACTGGCGGCTGCGGATGTGGAGCTGCTGCGCAAGCAGTTTGGCGTTGTGGGCGCTTGGCTCAAGCAGGCGGCAAGCGGGTATGATGATTCTCCAGTCAATCCCGTAAGGGAACAGCGCAAGTCAGTAGGCCATACAACAACCTTGCCTCAGGATGTGAGCGATTGGCAGGATGTGCGCCGCGTGCTGCTTAATCTTGCAGATCAGACCGGCAGGAGGCTGCGCAGACAGCAGGAGCTGGCTTCCGGTGTCCAGATTACGATCCGCACGCCGGACATGAAGACCATTACCCGCTCGACTACACTATCTGCTCCTATAGAATCGACAGATGATATATTTAAGCATGCCTGTACGCTGTACCAGACACATTGGACCAGCGGACAGCCGATCCGGCTGCTCGGCATCACCCTCCATCAACTGAGCAAGAAGCAGGACACAGCGCTGCAGCTTGACCTGTTCAGCTACGAGGAGCAGCCGCGCAAGGAGGCCTTGACGAACACAATGGATCGGTTAAGAGACCGATTCGGCGAGGGTGCCGTGCTGACAGCCGGAATGCTAGGGGACGACCCGTCGGCGCTGATCCGCAATCGCAAGCGGCGCGGAACGTCGCTGCAGCCGGATGATGAAGCATTTCATGTTGATGAGGAAGAATAATTCTGATATAGTATTCATGATAGAAATATAGGAGGGAACACCGTGGCTAAGTATACTTGGGTAGAGAAAGACACATGCATTGCCTGTGGAGCTTGTGGGGCAACCGCTCCTGATATTTATGATTACGATGATGAAGGCTTGGCGGAGGTAATCTTCAATAATGATTGCAATCGCGGGGTAACTGAGATTCCTGATGATCTCTATGATGACCTGCAGGATGCTGCAGATGGCTGCCCGACAGATTCCATCAAGATCGCTGACGAACCTTTTAATATGTAATCTTGCACGATTGAAATAGATGATGTGTTGGAATCCCTGGACGCTGGCAAGGCGTACCGGGGATTTTTTTGCGTAGAGAAGGGTGGAGGGATATGACGCTGTAGCTAGAGGACATCACGGATTCCAATCACAGAGCGATTACTGGAAGCCAGTCGCCCCATAAGGGCGTTCAGGGCAGACGCGGGGAGGGATGAGGTTATTTCTACCTTCTACTACTAAAGTGGTAGAGCTATCCCGAAGGTGATTTTCGCTCAGAGCTGACATTATGATGTGAACTGTACAGGCCGGAACACCTCCAGAAGGTGTATTTTTTGTAAGTTGTATTGCCAATGTCAGAAATGGTGCACTAGAATAAGAGAAAGGTGGCATACATAGAAAGGGAGGAACCAGGTGTCAATTCAAAAGTGGCTCAAGCTCGGGGCTGCAACCATGATGATTAGCATGTTCTGGATCTTCCTGGCGAGCCTGGGCTCAGGGGGGACGCTGAACTTTGTCGAGACGCCGCTGCGCGACCTGATGAGGCAGAAGTCCGATGCGGAGCGGGCGCCGGACAACCGGATCAAGATCATCAAGATTGATGAGGACTCGCTGGAGCAGCTAGGGCAGTTCCCGTGGGATCGCAGCCTGTACGCAGAACTGATCACCATGCTGGCTGAAGCAGGTGCCGAGGCGATCTTCCTCGATATTGTGTTGGCAGAGCCTGGCCAGAATCCAGAGGCCGACGCCTATATGGCGGAGGTGATGGGACGTTATGGCAATGTCATCTTGCCTGCTGTCTTCAACATGAAGGTACGCCAGACGGAAGCGGGCAAGCTGGAAGCGGATTCGGTCATCTATCCGGCTGCAACCATCCAGGCGCCGAGAGATCAGGTCGGTCATATTAATGTGATGCAGGACAAGGATGGCACGGTGCGGATGCTGACTATTGGCTTGCCTGACCCCGATGGGGAGATGATGCCTGCGGTCAGTGTCAAGCTGGCCAATCACCTGCTGGCGCCCAACGAACAGATACGATACGATTCATCGCATAACCAATGGCTTCGCGGCAGCCAGCCGATTCCGCTCAACAGCAAAAATCAGGTCGCGACTGATTTTTTCTCTGAACCGCGCGAGCAGATGACGGCAACAACCGGCTATGATACCCAGTCCTTCTTTGATGTGCTGAGCGGCGAGGTGCCTGCCGACTATTTCAGCGGAGACATTGTGCTAATCGGGCCATGGGCTTCGGGCTTGCAGGATGAGTATCTGACACCTCTGAGCAAGACGCTCCGCATGTACGGGGTTGAGATTCATGCCAACATGGTGCAATCGCTGGCGATGGGCGCGTTCTATTTCGAGGCTCCTGCCGGTGCCAATTATGCAATCATTGTCTTGCTTACACTGCTCGCACTGATGCTGTTTGAACGGTTCAGAGGCAGACTTTCATTTGCCGTCTATGCGGCACTGACAGCGGCTTATGTTGCCTGCTGGCTTAGTCTGTATTTCTTCTCCTCCCTGTTCATCTCCCTCACTTATCCGTTCCTGGCATTGACTACGGCTCTCGTCTGGTCAATTGTTGCACATTATACGGCGGAGCGGAGAGAACGTGGGCGCGTCACGAATATTTTCGGGCGCTTCGTACCGCGCAGCGTCGTGGATGAAATGCTGGCCTCGGGCAAAGAAATCAAGGTCGGCGGACAGCGTCGGGATATTAGTGTCATCTTCGTCGATATTCGCGGCTTCACGCCGATGTCGGAGCGGCTGCAGCCAGAGGAGGTCATCCAGGTGCTCAATGAATATCTCGATATTTGCACGAAGGCCGTGTTCCATTGGCAAGGAACATTGGACAAATTTATCGGCGATGGTGTGATGGCGTTCTTTGGCGCGCCGCTTCAGCTAGACAATCACCCGGAGCTGGCAGTGCGCGCTGCGCTCGAGATGAAACGGCAATCGGATATATTGGAGCAAAAATGCATCGAGCAATTCGGCATCGGCGTCAAATTCGGCGTCGGCATCAACTGCGGTCCGGCTGTCGTCGGCAACATCGGATCAGAGATGCTGCGGCTAGACTATACGGCCATCGGAGATACCGTCAATCTGGCTGCCCGACTGGAGTCGAACGCGAAGCCCGGCCAGATTCTGATCAGTGAGGAGCTGCACCGCCGCACGGGGCATCTGTTCATTACGGAGGATATGGGCGAGATCAAGGTGAAGGGCAAGGAGAAGCCAGTGCGCGTCTTTGCCGTGATGGCAGATTTATAAGGATAGCGCACTGTACATAGGAGAGGAGAAGAAGCGAAATGGCAGTTAAGCGGGTAATGGCACTATTGATCACATTCTTGCTGCTCGCGGGGCCTGTCGGCTTCATGGCGGGCAACAGCGACGCCGCCGCGGCGAATCGGGTAGCGATCGTAACGAGCCTGAAGGGCGAGGTCAAGGTCAAAAAATCAGGCGGTAGCAAGACGTTCAAGGCGTTCAAAAATATGAGCCTGAATGAAGGGGATACGCTATACACCGGAGCCAAGGCGCAAGCGGTGCTGTCCTTGTCGAGCAAGGATGCCGATGAGGATAGCGTTACTGTTGGTGAGAACTCGCAGGTGGATTTCACGAAGCTGTCCGATAGTACAGGAACGAAGTCCAAGATGAGTATTTGGGCTGGCTCCATGTGGGTAAAGGTGAAGTCGATCTCCAATGCCAGCGATACCTTTGAAGTGGAGACGCCCACGTCCATCATGGGAGTGAGAGGCACCCAATTTTATGTCAGTGTATCGCCGGTAACCGGCGCGCATCAGACGGCAGTGCTGTCCGGTGTTGTTCGATTGGCAGCCAATCGGCTCACCCCCAGCGCTACAGTCTCTCTGTATCCAGAACAACAGATTGTCGTCGCGAACCCTGGCGGCAGCGCCATTCAACATCAGGTTTCCCCTGTCGATGTGGAGACGCTGATCAGGAACGCCTCTCCGGCTATCATTGAGGCGATCATTAAGGATGCTGGCAGTATCCATAAAGAGAATGAAGCGATGATCCAGAAGCTGCGCGACTACATCAGGCAGCCAGGTGCTGCCACGCCAAGCTCCTCCTTCCAGGATGTCGATGAAAAATGGATACTGAATCTGAACGCTTCGGAGCTGCTGGCGAACCTGGCCCTCGAATCGATTGAGGAAGGGAAGTTTACCAGGGAGAGTATGCAGAAGATCGTGGACTCGGCCAATCTGGAGCTGCCTCAGGGCGGCAAGATTGATCTGTCTGGCAGCACCCAGCAGCAGCTTGAACCGTCTGAACGCGCAAGCATTGAGCGTGCTCGCTGGCTGATGGAGCAAGCAAGGGCGAGCAAGCAGGCGAAGGAGCAAGAGCGGCTTAAACAGCGGGAGCTGTCGCGGGTGCTTCTTGAGAGACTCGAAAACCAGAGTGCGCAGAACAAGGCGGCGAATGAATTGAAGCTGGAGGAGATTCGCAAGCAAGCAGAGGAAGAACTGAAGAAGAAATATACCGAGAAGGAATGGGAGCAGTATCTGGAGAATAAGCAAAAGGCAGAGCCGGAGAGCCCTAATCCCGGCAGCTCGGAGTCAGGCTCTTCCTCGGGGTCTAGCGGAGGTACAGTGACCGTACCGTCCACACCTGCTGCCAGATTGGCCTTCTCCTCGCCTTACAGCTCGGGCATGATAAGCAATCCTGAAGCTGGAAGCAGATTTCAGTTGGAGCTGCAGCTTAGCAGCTTTACGGGTTCGCGGGCAATTGCAGGCTATCAGATGAAGCTGGAATATGAGGGGGATTATATCGTCTTTGACGAGGAGAGCTTTGTTGGAGATCCGCTCTCTTACAGACAGAGCGCAGGTCTGTTCAATGTGGAGCCAGAGGGCGTAGATGTGCCTAATGCGCAGAGTGTGGATATTGTCCGCTCTTCCCTGGCAAGCGGTGCAGGCAGCAAGGGCGAGGTGACATACGCAGTCTCCAAGTTCGATGGCAGCGCGGTATCGATCAACGCTCAGCGGACAGTCATGAAGCTGCCGTTCAAGGTCGGTGCCCTGCCGACAGGAGCCGGACAGCATACGGCCAAGGTTCGTATTGTGGAGCTGGTTGCAGTGGATAGCAGCGGCAATCCGATCCAGAGCATCAGGCTGGGTGGCGAGCTTGTGCTGCAATTGAATAAAACAAGCTAGCACACAACGGACGCTTGGAATAGAGGTCATAGGGAGGGCGGACAACGAAATGAATAGGAAGCATGCGATAAATACATTCATCAAGCGGAGCCTGGCAGCAGCGCTTGCGGCGCTCATCATGCTGCCGGCTGCAGCGGGCGCTGAGGCAGCAGCACAGTCGGGCAAGGATGCCATCTTGGCATCCAGGCATCTGTATGAGCTTCGGCTCTATGCCGGTACAGGGGAGATGGAGTGGCGAGACGGCGCAGCCAGTCAGGCAGCCTTCCGCGGGCCAGCAGCGCTGTTGCCCTACAAGGGTGGCCTGCTGGTAGCCGATGCAGGCAACCAGCGCATCCGCAGCATACAGGACGGCAAGGTGACGACTCGAGTCGGGCAGGATCTGGGTACAGACGGTCTGGGCCTGCTGATGGGCGCCCTGCATGATGGTACGAAGGGCGAAGCGATGTTCCAGACGCCAGCAGGCATGGGAGCTGCCCCCGATGGTAGTGTGGTGATCGCTGATGTCGATAATCATGCCATTCGCCGTCTGGATGCCACTGGCAAGGTGACGACGATTGCGGGCGACGGCAGGATCGGACTGCGCGATGGCAAGGCGGAAGGAGCGAGATTTCATCATCCGCAGGCTGTGGCCGTCGCCTCGGACGGCACGATCTATGTGGCCGATACGCTCAATCATGTCATCCGTCGTATTCAAGACGGCCAGGTCACAACATTGAACGCAGCAGCCAGCCGCGCCATCGAATATTTTCCTGGCGTAGCGGATATGGCCGGAGATTATGCGGACGGGCCGCTGGCATCAGCGAAATTCAATGAGCCTAGCGGTCTGGCGCTGGATCAGCAAGGCAATCTGTATGTTAGCGATACGGGCAATCAACGGATTCGCTATATTGATCTGTCTCGTGGCACCGTCACGACGGTAGCGGGAGGCAGCCAGGTCGTCTACGAACGAAACGCGGCCTATGCGGAGGGTGGTTATGCGGATGGTCTGGCGCACAATGCCCGTTTCCGGGCGCCGCGCGGTCTGGCGGTGACGCCTTCCGGCGGTCTGCTGATTGCGGATTCCTTGAACCATGCGATCCGCTATCTGGCAGACGGTCAGGTAACGACACTTGCTGGCGTAGCGGGAGAGGCCGGCTCACTGGATGGCATCGCGGCCTACGCTTCCCTGAAGCGGCCTGTCGATGTCGCTGTCCTGGCGGACGGGACGATTGCCATCGCTGATCTGGGCAATAATCTGGTGCGGACGCTCGCTCCATATACGCTGCCAGCGGGCTTTACAGCAGGCGATACGGTGCAGTTGCTGTATAATCAGACGATCATTCGTTCTGATATTGCTCCTGTCATTCGCAAAGGGATGACATTTGTCCCGCTTCGCGTTCTCGCGGAAAAGCTCGGTTACGAGGTGAACTATACGGGCGGTGCAGCATCGATTAGTCGTGAGGGAGTTGTCTATACCGTTAAGGAAGGCTCGAACCAGATTGTGAAGCTGATAGCGGGCAAGCAGGCGGAGACGGTGCAGCTTCAAGCAGCGGTGACGGTCAGTAGCGGCAGAATGCTGGTTCCTGTGCGCTTCTTCGCCGAGGAGGCTGGCCTGGATGTTCAGTGGCTGGGCTCGCAGAATGCGGTGTTGGTGCGCGAGCGCTACAGCAAGTAGACTGCTGCTTGATTGGAGTAAGAGGAATGAGGTGCTCAAAAAGGGCTGGAATCCGTCTAAGCGAGCGCCATCAACAGAACAGGAGCCTTGCACACCCGCATTGAATTGCGGGGAGCAAGGCTCCTGGCTTGTCCAGCCTGTATCGGTCGCTCTGGAGCAAGTATGGCGTTGCCGAATTTATGACAAAATAAGCAACAGGGAGACGGCAATGACGATAACAGCGAAGCTGGCGGCAAGCCAGATGATCGCCTTCTTATTGACTTCTTCCTTAGGCTTTTGCTGCAGAACCGGGGCGCGCTTGCGTGGTGCGCTCATCACTCATCAACCTTTCTATAACGAATATGAAGTTCAGATTACCCTCATTGTAATCGTTTTCGATTGCGGCTGCAACCGTTGCGCATCGGAAAAAGGGGCGAGCCAGCGGCAAGCAGGCTCTTTTCTTTTTGGCGGGAAACAGCTAAACTTAAATTCATGAGGCATACATAGAGAGAACGGAGTGAGACGTTTGTTGTACAAGACTATAGCCAAGCCGGTATTGTTCCGCATGGACCCGGAGAAGGCGCATCATCTGACCGTGCACGGACTGGCTGCGGCAGCGAAGATACCTGGCATGAAGGCGGTAATGAATGGCGCATGGGGAGCGCCTCGTTCCGAGCAGCTTGTTACAGAGCTGCTGGGCATCCGCTTTCCGAATCCGGTAGGTCTGGCAGCAGGGCTGGACAAGAATGCGCAGGCGGTTGAAGGGTTTTCCAGTATGGGGTTTGGATTCATGGAGGTCGGGACAGTCACTCCCAAGGGGCAGGAGGGAAATCCGAAGCCGCGGATGTTCCGTCTGCCGCCGGATGAAGGGCTTATCAATCGGATGGGGTTCAACAATGAAGGGACGGAGGCGATGGCTGCGCGTCTGGCTCGCTTGCACTCACGCCCGATCCCGCTTGCGATCAATATCGGGAAAAATAAAGTGACGCCTAACGAGACGGCACATGAGGACTACGAGCAATGCATCCGCAGTCTCTATGCCTACGGCGATTTTTTTGTCGTCAATATCAGTTCTCCGAATACACCGGATCTTCGCGAGCTTCAGCATGGCGATGAGCTGAAGAGGCTGCTGGAGACCGTGGCCGGGGAGATTGGCAGACAAGCGCAGCGAGATGGCGGCAGGGCCAAGCCGTTCCTCGTGAAGATTGCACCGGATATGACGGAGGAGCAGCTTGAATACACCGTCCATACAATACAAGAGAGCGGCGCGGCAGGCATTATCGCGACCAATACGACGATCTCCCGCACAGGTCTGACCCATTCGAACGCCAAGGAGACGGGGGGATTGAGCGGTGTGCCGGTCAAGGAACGCTCTACTGAGGTGATTCGCAGCGTCTACAGAATGACTGGAGGGCGTCTGCCTATTATCGGCTCCGGCGGTATCTTCACCGCGGAGGATGCCTATGAGAAGATTCGCGCCGGGGCCAGCCTGGTGGAGGTATATACCGCCCTCATTTATAAGGGGCCTACATTGCTTAAAGACATGAACAACGGCTTGATTCGGCTTTTGCAGCGTGACGGTCTGCGTCACATTTCGGAGGCGGTGGGAGCGGATCACAGATAACAGAGGTTGGAGGCGACGCATCGTGGATGGAAGGGATTGGAATTATTTTTTGCTTCCATATGAGCAAGCGGTTGAGGAGCTGAAGGTAAAATTCAAGACGATGCGGGGCGAGTTGAAGGTCAGGGAGTCGTATGCCCCCATCGAATTCGTAACTGGCCGTGTCAAACGGATTTCCAGTATTTTGGAGAAGGCCAAGCGGCTCCAGGTGCCGATGGATCAATTGGAGAGCGGAATTGAGGATATCGCCGGTATTCGGATTATGTGCCAGTTCGTTGATGATATTCGCCGCGTGGCGGACTTTATTCGGGCTCGCAAGGATTTGACGCTCATCGCAGAGAAGGATTATATTACCAACTTCAAGGAGAGCGGCTATCGCAGCTTCCATATGATTGTGGAATATCCGGTGCAGACGGCGCTCGGACTCAAAAAGGTGCTGGCGGAGATTCAGATCCGAACGCTCGCCATGAACTTTTGGGCAACGATCGAGCATTCACTGAATTACAAGTATAAGGAAAGCTTGCCAGAAGAGGTGCGTCGGAGATTGAAGACGGCAGCGGAGGCAGCCTCTGTGCTGGATAATGAGATGTCTAGCATCCGGCAGGAGATCTTAAGCGCTCAGCGCGGCTTTGAGGAGAAATCGAACACAGTGTCCAAGGTGCTGACAGGCATCCAGGATCTATATTTTTATCATCGAGTGCGTGAGGCGGCGCAGTTCCAGCTTCGATTCAATGAGCTGTGGGAAAAAGAGAACGCCTGGGATATGAAGCAGCTTTCGGAGGATATTCAGGAGGCGATCTCAAGAGCCAAGGGCAGCGCTTTGTCTTGAGGGCAATACAGTAATCCCCGGCGCTCGCAAGATGAGCCCGGGGATTGCTGTTGCTATTCATGCTGCATGAAGCAGCCCGATTAACCCCAAAATAACCCCAATAGCCAGGGAATGCACGCGCCTTCTCCAAGCTTGCAGTCCCTGGTTCACGGCAGGTACGTAATGGACATCATGAGATTAGAACAAGGAGACCGTGAAGGATGGGATTAGAGCTGCCTGCTGGCTTTGCCAGCAAAATGAAGGGACTGCTCGCAGCAGAGTTTGATGATTTTATGGCATCGTATGATGCCAAGCGATGGTACGGGCTACGTGTGAATAGACTGAAGCTGACGCCGCAAGCGTATGCTGCGATCGCCCCGGAGGGGCTGCAGCTAAGCCCGATTCCTTGGGTGGAGGAGGGCTTCTATTATGAAGAGACCGCTCGTCCGGGGAAGCACCCGCACTATCATGCGGGTCTGTATTACATTCAGGAGCCGAGCGCAATGGTTCCGGCGGAGCTGCTGGATGTGCAGCCAGGCCATCGGGTGCTCGACCTGTGTGCGGCTCCGGGGGGGAAGTCGACGCAGCTTGCCGGCAAGCTCGGCGGAGAGGGATTGCTGGTTGCCAATGATAATGCGCGGGAGCGCACGAAGGCGCTCGCCAAAAATATCGAGCTGGCGGGTGTGCGCAATGCGATCGTGCTCAATGAGGAGCCAGCCGCGCTGGCCGAAGTGTTCGGCGCTTATTTCGACCGAATTCTAGTGGATGCCCCCTGCTCCGGCGAAGGGATGTTCCGCAAGGATGAGTCGATGATTCGGCAGTGGGAGCGGCATTCCGTAGAGCACTGCGCGCGAATGCAGGAGGACATATTGAACCATGCTGCGCGCATGCTGGCTCCGGGCGGGCGGCTCGTCTACTCCACCTGTACGTTCTCGCCAGAGGAGAATGAAGAGCGGATCGCCGCCCTGCTCGCCCGGCATCCCGAGCTGAGCGTGGAGGCTGTGCCCTTGGCGCATGGCTGGCAGGCTGGCCAGCCGCAATGGACAGCGGCGGCTGGCGGCAGCGCAGACGAGCGCCATGCCGCGGCGCAGGTAGCGGGCACCGTTCGGCTGTGGCCGCATCAAGTGCGCGGCGAGGGGCACTATGCGGCGGTGCTGCGCAAGGCGGAGCAGCCGCCCGCGGCAGTCGAGCCGCTATACGCGGGCGGCTCCGACTTGCGAGCGGCGCGCAGCGGCTCGGCTGCCGCGAGCGCAGCGTCCGGCGGCACAGCGCCTGGCGTCGCAGCGTCCGGCGTCGCCGTGCTGTGCGCGAGCGAGCCCGGACTGCGGCGCGAGCGCACCAGCGGCGGGCAGCCGCGCGGGGGCGGCGCTGCTGCCCACGGCAGCGCCGGAGCGCATCGCGGGGCGGCCAGGGATCGCCGCGCCGCGAGCCCGGCCGCCTCGCACAGCCGCCAGAGCGCAGCCGCGGCCCCGCAGGAGAGCTGGCGGCAGTTCGCGGCCAGCTATCTTCATGGCGCCGGGCAATGGCCGGGGCGGCTGGTGAATTACGGCAGCCGGGTATATTGCCAGCCGGCTGGGGTGCCGGAGCTGGACGGGCTGCACGTCGTGCGCGCCGGCTGGTATCTGGGCGAGGCAGGAAAGCACCGGTTCGAGCCGTCGCAGGCGCTGGCGATGGGACTGCGTGCAAGGGAGGCGCTGCTTACGCTGCAACTGGCAGCAGGCTGCCCGGAGGCGCTGCGCTATCTGAAGGGAGAGACGCTGCATATCGCAGCGGAGCAGATTCGGCGCAGTCCTGAGGCGCCGCAGGACATGCCGCTCAAGGGCTATGTGCTCGTCTGTATTGATGGATTCCCGGTAGGCTGGGGGAAATGGGATGGCGGCATGCTCAAAAATGAGCTGTCTGCCGGATGGAGGTGGACGTAGGTTGGCTGGAAAAAATAAGATGCGGGTGGACAAGCTGCTGGCGAATATGGGCTGCGGGACGCGCAGCGAGATCAAGCGAGCGGTCAAGCAAGGCATGGTGACCGTGGACGGGCAGCAGGTCAAGGATAGCGGCCTGCAGGTAGACCCGGCGCTGCAGCGCGTCGAGTATAATGGGGAGCGGGTGCTCTACCGAAGCGAAATCTATCTGCTGCTCAACAAGCCGCAAGGCGTCGTCTCGGCGACAGAGGATCATCGGGATCGAACGGTTATCGATCTGCTGCGCGAGGAGGATCGCATCCTGCAGCCGTTCCCGGTTGGACGGCTGGATAAGGATACAGAGGGGCTGCTGCTGCTGACCAATGACGGACAGCTCGCTCATGAGCTGCTGTCCCCGCGCAAGCATGTGAACAAGACGTATGAGGCGCGAGTACGAGGACGGGTGAATGAGCAGGATCGGCAACGGTTTGCCGCCGGGGTGACGCTGGATGACGGCTATGTGACGATGCCGGCAGAGCTGACGGTTCTGGAGGTTCGAGAGCAGGGGCAGCATGAGCATGAGGAGAATGATATGGATTCTGAGTATGACGCTCCTGCTCGGGAGACGCATTCTTGGATTCGGTTGACGATTCAAGAGGGGAAGTTTCACCAGGTGAAGCGGATGTTCGAGGCCGTTGGCAAGAAGGTGCTGGAGCTGCGCAGAGTGGCGATGGGGCCGCTGCAGCTCGATCCCGCTCTTGCGAGCGGCCAATATAGAGAGCTGACGGCGGAGGAAGTAGCAAGCCTGCGCGCACATCGCGGAGGAAAGCCGATCGGCAAGGAGGAGAGCAACGATGAAGTATGATATGATCGCCCTGGACGTAGACGGAACATTGCTGACGGATGACCATGAGTTGACAGCGGGAACGATCGAGGCTGTGCGGGCCGCTGCATCTGGCGGAGCGGAGATTGTATTGTGTACAGGTCGTGGCCCGGCCATTACGATCCCGATATTAGATCAGATGGGATTGGCAGGCACCGTCATTACACATAACGGGGCAGCGACGGTTGATTCCGCAAGCCGTGAGGTGATTACTCAATTCAGCTTCACGCAGGACCGCATCCAGGCCTGCCTCGCGTATTGCCGGGAGCGCGGCATTCATTATGATCTGAACACAGCCTTTGAGCTGTATATTGAAGCGCATGCGGTTCCAGAGGCCGAAGAGATGTACGGGCATTATGGAGCTTCGCCGATCCGCCTCAAGCCGGGCGCCCTCCCCGAAGGAGAGCTGGTGAAAATGTGTCTGTTCGGATCGCTAGAGGCCATCGATGAGATTCAGCGCGATCATGAGCTGTGGGCGGGCGACATGCAGTATATTCGCAGCGGCGACAACTTCCTGGATGTGATGCATCCACAAGCGAGCAAGGGCACGGCGCTGCGGGAGCTGTCTCGTAAGCGCGGCATTGATCCGGAGCGAATTATGGCGATCGGGAATTATTATAATGACATCGCGATGCTTCAACTGGCCGGGATGGGGATTGCCATGGACAATTCCCCGGACGAGGTGAAGGCGTCTGCGGATGTCGTGACGCTCTCCAACGGCGAGGAAGGCGTGAAGCATGCACTGATGACCTATCTGTATTGAACGAAATATAAGCTGCGTCCGCATAAGGGGCGCAGCTTATATTTATAATGCGGCTTCTACCGGTTGTTCAATTTAGGGGGAACTAGTACAGAAAACCGCGGGAAATGATTACAAGCAGAATGAACAGAACCAGGATCGCACCAGTCGACGTAAAGCCTCCAGCTACACCACTCATATTCAAATTCCTCCCTGAATAAAATTCCGGCGCCGTATTCTGGCCTTGCTTGAACATCTGTGTCGTGGCATCCGGTATACGTTATCATATGAACTCAGGCGGAATTCGATTGGACGCTTGCCCGACAGTACAACAATTGGGCATCAGGGGCGCGCGACTAAGGACGACGCAGACCCTTGGGCAGATGATTCTTCACTTGACCGCCGCTTGCCTTGCCCCAGCCAAGGGGCAGCCCTTCTACAGCAACCAGTCCCCAGCCGCTGGAGCCGCTCGCTGCTGGAAGGGTCTCGCCGCGGAGATAGGCGGCCAGGAGCGGGTCATCTCCATCGTAGCTCTGCACCCATGCGGCGGAGGAGGCGGGGACAGCCAGAGCCAGCGCGTGGGCGGGCTCGAAGCGTCCCTTGCGTACATAGCCAAGCTGCAGCCCTGGGCGGAGAATGCGCAGGCCATCCAGCGCAGCCGCTGGCAGCTCTCCTCCTGTTGGCTGAGGCAGCCAGTATAGCGCCTCGCCAAACCGCAGCGGTTGCCCCAGGCCGAGGGTGAAGCCGGGCAGCGACTGGCTGCAGAAGGCATGCCATAGCTCCATGTCGGCGCTCGCCGCGGAGCGGCTCCGCCCGTCCGTGCGGCTGCGCTTGCTGACTCCGCGGCGGCTGGGGCCGCTAAGCTCTGTATCGCTGCCGTCCGCTTGCTTGCGCAGTACAGCAACGAAATGTCCCTCGCCCCGCACCTCATGCGGCCATAGCCGCTCCATGCGCTGGAGTGAGAACTCGGGATGGCGCAGCAGAAACTGCTCGATGCATTCTTCATTTTCCAGGCGATTGAATGTACAGGTCGAATAGGCGAGGACGCCTCCAGGCCGCAGCATGATGGCAGCATGCTCCAGTATATCCGCTTGGCGGGCGGCACACATCTGCGTATGCTCAACCGACCATTCGGCAATCGCATCCGGGTCCTTGCGGAACATCCCTTCACCGGAGCAGGGGGCATCGAGCATAATCCGGTCAAAAAACTGCGGGAAGCGTGCCGACAGCTCATCTGGCGCCGCCTGGGTAACGATCGCATTGCGAATGCCCATCCGCTCGACATTCTCGCTCAATATTTTCGCCCGGGCGGGATGAATCTCATTGGCGATCAGCAGTCCTGCGCCTTGCATCCGTGCGGCGATCTGGGTCGTCTTGCCTCCTGGGGCTGCCGCCAGATCGAGAATCGTCTCTCCAGGGAGAGGAGCCAGTAGCTCGACAGATGACATGGCAGACGGCTCCTGGATATAATACAGGCCGGCTGCATGGTACGGATGCTTGCCGGGCCGGGCAGGCTCCTCATAATAATAACCGTCCGCACACCAGGGAACCGGCTGAAGCCCGAACCGTTGCTTGGCTTCAGCAATCGCATCATCATACGACGCAGAATCGCCACTTTTGAGTGTGTTCAGACGCAGCCCGGTAGCACGAGGCTCCGCGTAGCTGGCCAGGAAAGCCTCGGCATCGTGATGAAGCATACTTTTCATTTGCGTGATATAATATAAAGGAAGAAGTTGTTGCATAGGAATAAGACTCCTTTGGCTCATCGAATGTAGGCTAGGCCGATGAAGGCTCGGGCCCATATGGCATGGGAAGAACCTTCGCTATAGCATTATAGCATATCCATCCGCGCTCCGGGTTGGCGGCAGGCTGCTGGCAGAGGGGCAGACTTGCCACGACCAGTAAGGGAAGGAGAACGCTTGTAATAGCGGATCGTATCATTGTATAAATCATACTATATGGACAACTGAGCCTGCCGGCTCGTTATCACTTATGCAGAAGCGGAGGAACTAACGGTGGAAGGGATACGATCAAGCTCGGAACGATTTCGCCAGTTCATTTTGAACAACAGGTTTGTCATGTTTTTACTGGTATTGCTGCTCATTGGCCTGAATATTATGGTCTTCAACAGAATTGCTTTTATTTTCGTCCCGCTGGTTGTGCTGGTGAAGACGGTACTGCTGCCCATTATATTGACTGGTGTCGTCTATTACCTGACGAATCCGCTGGTGGATTGGCTGGAGCATCATAAGATTAAGCGTACATACTCGATTATCACCCTCTATCTTCTAATTATTGGCATTGTCGTCTTCTTGCTTCGCTCCGTCATTCCGCTCATTGGCAACCAGGTGATGAGCCTGGTCGATAATTTCCCGACCTATGCGGTACAAGTGCAGGGCATGCTCGATGAAAATGTGGACAGCTCCGTATTGAAACAGCTTCAGGAGTGGTTAAAATTCAATGTCGCTGACCTGCTGCAGCAGGCTTCTGATCAAGCGGCTAACCTTCTGCAGAATGCCTGGGCTGCAATTGGAGCCGTGCTCGGCAAGCTGACCGAGATTGTTCTGGCAATCGCGACCGTACCGTTCATATTGTTCTACCTGCTGCGCGACGGCAAGCGGCTTCCTACCTATATCCTGAGGTTTCTGCCAACAAGGCTGCGCGGCTCCAGCCTGGAGATCATGACCGAGATGAACCATCAGATCAGCTCTTATATTCGCGGTCAAGTTATTGTCAGCTTCTGTATAGGCGGGCTGCTCTATATAGGCTATCTGGTGATTGGGCTGGAGTACTCTCTCGTACTGGCGATTATTGCGGCATGTACTGCCGTAGTCCCGTATCTCGGCCCTGCGATAGCGATTACCCCGGCGCTGATCGTGGCTGTCGTCAACTCGCCGATTATGCTGCTGAAGATGATCGCGGTCTGGACGGTAGTGCAACTGATCGAAGGGAAGTTCATCTCGCCGCAAATTATGGGTAAGAGCTTGAGCATCCATCCGATTACCATCATCTTCGTCATCCTGACAGCAGGCAATCTGTTCGGAATCTTCGGCATCATCCTGGCTGTGCCAGGCTACGCGGTGCTCAAGGTGATGGTGATGCATCTGTTCAGATGGTTTGAGCGGCGCTCGGGGCTGTATGAGCTGAAGAAGTGACGGGTTTTAATAAAGTGGGAATGGAGTAATAGAACAAGGCGCAGACGAAGCTTTCGTCTGCGCCTTTTAAATCCATTTACATCAATTTAACTCATATAAAGGTATCTATCGCAGCCAACATGTGACTGTGTATCATTGTCGCTTGAAAGAGTGGATGGATCGTTTCAATGGTGTAGCTACACGATACTTAGATAATTATTTGCTATTAGCATCATGTCAAAAACTAACTGTACAAAGGTTGTGTTCACATTTAGTTGAATACATTTGAAGAAATTTCACCATTAGAGTAGTAACGAATTGCCTTTCCTTTTTTTTGGGCATATTCAATCTCTCTTTTTGTGCTACTTCCAATGTAACCATTCACATCTATCACGAATATTTCATCGGAAATATCGATTTTTCTAAAATGGAGATTGCCAAGTCGTTCAGCTTGTTGCTCAGTTATTTCAAACCCTTCACTTTGCTCAAAGAAGGCGAGACTGATTACAATATTTCCTTGCAGTGTAAGGAAAGCATTAGCCTGTTCGAATTGTTCTTTGAACTTTGTAGAGCCACATAAAGTTATTATTTTCATAATCATGGCCTTTCATAAATTTAGTTATATTTTGCAAACCATGCAAGAGCAAGCTGCTCCATTTCCGTCACAAACGCTTTCTTGGCTGGACTATATCCGCTTGTATCTTCAAAGTGTCGGGTTAATTCTTCCTTGAATCGACTGTATCTCACAACCTCTTCGGGATGAGCTTTTAGATAGTCTCTGAATACGAGATGCCGTTCAATTTGGGGGTTATTCATCTCATAGAAATGGATATGATGCGTTCTGTTCTCCCCACCCTTGCGGAATAACCTTCTTCCTGGAATGCCCCATTCTCCTGCAACATCATAACCAAGAGCGCGCATCTTGTCATTAAACAAATCAATCTGATGGATGCTTGTTACAATACACATCATATCAATGACAGGCTTAGCTTTCATTCCAGGAACCGATGTACTTCCAAAATGCTCAAACCGCACGATCTCCTCGTTAAAGATGGTTTTCAGTAACACAGCTTCCTCGTGAAAAAGCCTCATCCAATCCTCACTGAATTCACTAAGCCTAACCTTCATAACAGCCTCCTTACTTGTACTCGGTCAGAGTAAATATATTCCACATCATGTGATAGAATCCTGTCTGTCAGCTTAACAAGCATAAGTAAGAAGTTGAAGGTCTGCGTTTGTACAGGAGCAATTCTTCAAATGATATTATGGATTGCACAAAATAATAAGTTTTGGACATATAGATACAAACCATAATCTGATAAGCTAGCCTTATACTCTCCAATCAAGCTTTGGAGGACAGAGGAAGGATAGCAGGGACTTCGTTCAAGGAGCAATGGTGTAGAAAGAGGGGGAAGACATGAGCAATGTGGTGGAAGAGAATCTCAAGACGGTAAGAGAGCAGATGGAGCTGGCGTGCCGCTTATCTGGACGTGATGCCCAGGAAGTGCAATTGCTGCTGGCAACCAAGACGGTGCCGCTGGAGAAGCTGCAAATGGCGATGCAAGCGGGCGAAACGCTGTTTGGAGAAAATAAAGCCCAGGAGCTTCGTGGGAAATTTCCTCTGATGGAGCAATATAACCGGGTGGAATGGCATTTTATCGGGCACCTGCAGACGAATAAAGTGAAGGATGTTGTGAAATATGTGACCCTGATTCACTCGGTGGACCGTCTGCGATTGGGCGAGGCTCTGCATCAGCAGCTCCTGAAGGAGAACAAGACCATGGATATTCTGATGCAGGTGAATACGTCCTATGAGGAGAGCAAATTCGGGGTTCCTCCTGAACTAGCTCTGGAACTCGTCGAGCAACTGTCTCAGTTTGAAACGTTAAATATCAAGGGCCTGATGACAATAGGCAAGCTGAATGCGACGAATGAGGAAACGCGCCATTGCTTTCGACTGCTGCGGTCTATCCAGGCGCAGATTAGAGAGAAAAACTTGCCACGCGTAGAAATGGATGTCCTCTCCATGGGCATGTCTGGAGACTTCCAGGTCGCCATCGAGGAGGGGGCTACAATCATTCGAGTCGGGACAAAAGTATTCGGAGAGCGCTATTTGCCGGATAGCTATTACTGGAATGAGAATGCGCGTCAGGACGATTAGGTTGATAGGGCGATTAGGGCGATACCAGCCAGAACATGAGGAGGCATAGATATGAATAACATCCCGAGTACAGGTACAGAGGCAGTAAAACGAGGAATGGCGAACATGCAAAAGGGCGGCGTTATCATGGACGTGATGAGTGCCGAGCAAGCCCGAATTGCCGAAGCGGCAGGCGCAACAGCCGTTATGGCATTGGAGCGTGTCCCTTCTGATATTCGTGCGGCAGGCGGGGTAGCCCGTATGGCCGATCCGACTCTTGTCGAAGAGGTAATGAGGGTGGTCACGATTCCCGTCATGGCCAAAGCTCGCATCGGGCATTACGTCGAAGCCAAAGTACTAGAGTCACTGGGCGTGGATTATATCGACGAGAGCGAAGTGTTGACCCCTGCTGACGAGGTGTTTCACATTAGCAAGAACGAATTTACGGTTCCGTTTGTCTGTGGTGCGAAGGATCTGGGCGAGGCCTTGCGCCGCATCCAGGAGGGAGCGGCTATGCTGCGCACGAAGGGCGAGCCGGGTACGGGAAATATCGTGGAGGCTGTACGTCATATGCGTCTGATCCAGGGTCAGCTTCGCAGGGTGCGGGGGATGTCGAAGGATGAGTTATATCATGAGGCCAAGCTGCTTGGCGTACCGTATGACCTGCTGCTGGACATTCATGAGACGGGCAGGCTGCCTGTGGTCAACTTCGCCGCAGGCGGGGTGGCTACGCCCGCTGACGCTGCACTGATGATGCATCTGGGCGCAGACGGTGTCTTTGTCGGGTCCGGCATCTTCAAGTCGGACAGTCCTGAGAAATTTGCCCGCGCTATTGTTGAGGCTACGACACATTACGAAGACTATGCGCTCATTGCCAGCGTCTCGAAAAATCTGGGAGCGCCAATGAAAGGCATCGAAATCTCGAGCCTGCAGCAGCATGAACGGATGCAAGAACGCGGTCAGTAAGCGAATAGGAAGATGAAAGTGCTCGTGAATGCTCGTAAATAATATACATTTGTAGAGAGGGAGAGAACGATGAACCTATTGAATCAACAGGACAAGCTCATTGCGGACGCCATTATGCAAGAGACCTTGCGGCAACAGCATAAGATCGAACTGATCGCCTCGGAAAACTTTGTAAGTCGAGCGGTGATGGAGGCATCGGGCACGGTACTAACCAATAAGTATGCCGAAGGATACCCAGGAAGAAGATACTATGCCGGCTGTGAATATGTGGATCGGGTCGAGGAGCTGGCTATTCAGCGCGCAAGAACGCTGTTTGGCGCAGAGCATGTCAATGTGCAGCCTCACTCGGGCGCTCAGGCGAATATGGCGGTATATTTTGCTTCGGTTCAATCCGGGGATACGATACTAGGAATGAACCTGGCTCATGGCGGTCATCTGACACATGGAAGCCCGGTTAACTTCTCCGGCAGATTATATAATTTTGTAGCCTATGGTGTAGATGAGCAGTCGGCTCGTATTGATTTTGATGAGGTGCGCAAGCTTGCCCTTAAGCATCGCCCGCGTATGATCGTTGCTGGGGCCAGTGCTTATCCGCGAACGATCGACTTTGCTATGTTCGCGCAGATTGCTGCTGAGGTAGGAGCGCTGTTCTTTGTCGATATGGCGCATATTGCAGGGATTGTCGCTGCAGGTCTTCATCCTAATCCCGTGCCGCATGCCCACTTTGTTACGACAACCACGCACAAGACGCTGCGGGGACCAAGAGGCGGCATTATATTATCACGTAAGCCGTGGGCGCAAGCGATCGATAAATCGGTCTTCCCTGGCGTCCAGGGCGGCCCGCTCATGCACACGATTGCAGCCAAAGCAGTAGCTTTCGGGGAAGCCCTGCAGCCAGAGTTCAACGATTATATCGCGAAGGTGCTGGACAACGCTAAAGTATTAGCCGAAGCCTTGGCAAATGAAGGATTCACAGTGGTATCAGGAGGCACGGATAACCATATTATCCTGCTTGACCTGCGCCCGCTCGGACGAACTGGCAAGGAAGCGGAGCATGTATTGGATGAGGTGGGGATCACCGCCAATAAGAATGCGATTCCACATGATACGGCAAGCCCGCTCATTACAAGCGGCATACGCTTTGGCACACCTGCTATGACGACGCGAGGATTAGGCCCGCAACAGATGAAGGAGATTGCAAGGCTCATCGGACTTGTGCTCAAACATCCCGACAGCGCTGCGGTGAAGGAGCAAGTGCGCCGAAGTGTGGTCGAAATCACGTCGAGCTTCCCTTTATACGAAGGATTACAGGAGTGAATGGCTAGTGGTGTATACGTATAATTTTAGTGCAGGCCCCGGAGCCTTGCCGGCGGAGGTGCTGCTGGAGGCACAAGCAGAATTGCGAAGCTTTCAGGGGATTGGCGCATCCATTATGGAAATTTCCCATCGCAGTCAAGCCTATGAGACGGTTCATGATGAGGCGCAGCAGTTGTTGAAGGAGCTGATGGGTCTCTCATCCGAATATGAGGTGTTATTTCTACATGGCGGGGCGAGCCTGCAATTCTCGATGGTGCCGCTTAATTTTCTGGCAGCAGGAAAGGTCGCGGGATATGTGCACTGCGGGATGTGGTCAGGCAAGGCGTGGCGGGAAGCGCAGCGAATTGGAGCGACCCGTCTGCTCGCAAGCGGGGAGGAGACCAGCTTCAAGCAGATGCCGGACTTGAGCCGTCTGCCGATGACGAAGGACATGGCCTATGTCCATCTTATCTCCAATGAAACAGTGGATGGCATCCAATTGCACAGCTTCCCGGATACCGGAGAGGTCCCCTTGGTCGTGGATATGTCCAGTGATATATTGTCGCGTCCCATTGATTCCTCTGCATTCTCGTTTATTTATGCAGGCGCTCAAAAAAATCTGGGGCCTGCAGGTGTTACGATTGCCATAGTCCATCGCTCCTTACTTGAAGGTATTCCAGATACCATCCCTGACATATTGAATTATCGCATCCATGCCAAACATCGTTCGCTGCATAATACACCGCCTGTGTTCTCGGTGTATATGGTAAACCTGGTACTGAAATGGATCGCGAATCAAGGTGGCGTGCAAGGCATGGCAGTACGCAACCAGCAGAAAGCGGACTTACTCTATGATGTTCTTGACAACAGTGGCGGATTTTATGAGGGCTTGGCTTATAAGGATAGCCGCTCCTTGATGAATGTAACCTTTCGCGCACTCGATCCAGAAGTAGAGAGCAAGCTGCTTGCCGAGCTGGAGCAGGAGGGGTTCATGGGCTTGAAGGGGCATCGTGATGCGGGACACCTCCGGGCGTCGATCTATAATGCGGTTCCTTATGAGCATTGCAAGGCACTGGCGGATTTCTTGATTGAATTTCAACGGCGACATGGCTAATAACGATAACACTGGCCTATGGTAATGATACGTTATTTGAAATTGATCATTCTCCTGTCTCCTCTATACTTAGATATAGTAGCCCAGCTACATAATGAGATGAAGGAGTGATGATCCATGGCACAAGCAGTATTCTATCATGCGGGTTGTCCCGTCTGTGTAGATGCAGAGCAAGTGGTAGTTGATTATCTCGACACAGCCAAAATAACGACGGAGATCGTGCATCTGGGTACAGCGCGAAACCGGATCGAGGAGGCGGAGAAGGCAGGAGTAAAATCCGTTCCCGCTCTGGTGCTTAACGGCAACGTATATCATATCAATTTCGGTGCCAGTCTTGACGATGTGAGAGGTTAAATACCGCCAAAGAAGGTATCCCAAGCGGTACCTTCTTTTTCTGTATAAGGAGGATACTCATGACACTCAATAGGAGCAGAAGGGATTCGAATTCTACAACTGCATTTGAGCAAGCCAGAAGAGTCGTGCCTGGCGGGGTAAACAGCCCTGTTCGCGCCTTTTCGACGGTAGGCTTGACGCCGATCTTTGCTGCACAAGCTCAAGGGGCGTACTTGTACGATCTGGACGGAAATAAATATATTGATTATATCGGGTCATGGGGGCCATTAATTGCTGGTCATGCCCATCCACAGGTGGTAGAGGCCATCAAGGAGGCCGCGTCTTGTGGAACCAGCTTTGGCTTGTCTACAAAGATTGAGGTCAAGATGGCCGAATATATATGTCGAAGCATGCCATCGATTGAAATGGTGCGTATGGTCAATTCCGGCACGGAGGCTTCAATGAGTGCATTGCGCTTGGCAAGAGGGTATACGAAGCGCCCCAAGATTGTGAAGTTTCAAGGCGGATACCACGGTCATGCGGATGCGTTATTAATTAAGCCAGGATCAGGCACGGCTACTCTGGGCTTGCCGGATAGTCCAGGCGTGCCCGAGCATGTGGCCGCCCATACGCTGACGGCACCTTATAATAGTCTCGACAGTGTCCGCTATCTATTTGAACAATATGGGGAACAGATTGCAGCGGTCATCGTCGAGCCTGTTGCAGGCAATATGGGGGTTATCCCGCCGGCCCCTGGTTTTCTTCAAGGGCTGCGCCAGGTGACGGAGCAGTATGGCAGCTTGCTTATATTGGATGAGGTGATGACGGGCTTTCGTGTAGGCCCTGGCGGGGCGCAGGGGTTATATGGGATTGTTCCCGATCTTACCTGTCTTGGCAAGATCATTGGAGGCGGCTTGCCGGTAGGAGCATATGGCGGTAGACGCGAGATTATGGAGCAGATTGCCCCAGTCGGGTCGATCTATCAGGCGGGCACATTGTCAGGTAATCCGCTGGCTATGGCGGCGGGCTATACAACCTTGCGCTTGCTTGAAGAGCCCGGCTTGTATGAGGAGCTGGAACGAAAATCCGCTCGATTGGCAGAGGGCTTTGGGGAAAATGCGAAGCGGGCAGGCATACCGCTCCAAATCAACAGGGTAGGCTCCATGTTCTCGGCCTTCTTCTCGGAGCAGGAGGTTGTGGATTACGATACAGCGAAAGGCTCCAGTATGGAGCTCTTCAAAGCCTATTATCCCGTTATGCTGGAGCTTGGCATTCTCGCTGCTCCTACACCGTATGAGGTGAGCTTCATCTCGGCAGCTCATTCCGATGAGGACATCGCAAGGACGATCAGCGCTCATGATGAGGCGCTGACTACAATCCGTCGTAAAGGGTGAGAATTCATGTATATCTCTGATGTAAGAGGATGGTTTCCTATACTAGATCAGACCATTAACGGTTACCCGCTTGCCTATCTGGATAGTGCAGCATCGGCGCAAAAACCGATTCAGGTCATCGAAGCGATCAAACAATATTATGAACATGATCATGCCAACGTCCATCGGGGCGTGCATACGCTAGGCTCCCGTGCAACGGAAGCCTATGAAGAGGCGCGAGCCAAGGTAGCCCAATTTATCCATGCAGAACGGGTGGAGGAGGTCATCTTTACACGTGGCACCACGTCATCCATTAATCTTGTTGCCAGCAGCTATGCAAGGGCGGTATGCAAGGAAGGAGATGAGATCGTCATCTCGGCCATGGAGCATCATAGCAACCTCCTGCCCTGGCAGCAAGCGGCAAAGGCAACAGGAGCAGTGCTCAAATATATTCCATTGGAGGCGGACGGGACATTCACGATGGAGGCAGTGGAGAACACGATTACACAGCGCACAAAAATTGTAGCGGTCTCCCACATTTCAAATGTACTGGGCATAGCTAATCCCGTGAAGCAGATTGCAGCGATCGCTCATAGGCATGGAGCAGTCGTGATGGTGGATGGAGCCCAGAGCATTGCACATACGAAGGTGGACGTTCAAGCACTCGATTGTGACTTTTATGTCTTCTCGGGACATAAGATGTGCGGGCCTACAGGAATTGGCGTGTTATACGGCAAAAAAGCGCATCTTGACCAGATGGAGCCGAGTGAATATGGCGGAGAGATGATCGCTGATGTCGGTCTGTATGATGCCACCTGGAAGGAGCTTCCGTGGAAATTCGAAGGCGGAACCCCCATAATCGCAGGGGCGATCGGTTTGGGGGCCGCTATCGATTTCCTGGAGCAGATCGGAATGGATGCCATCGAAGCGCATGACAAGCAATTGACTCGTTATGCGGTCGAGCGGATGAAGCACATGAGAACATTGACGATGTATGGACCGGAGGAAGGACGAGTGGGACTCGTGACATTCAATCTGGACGCGGTTCATCCGCATGATCTGGCTACGGTGCTGGATATGCATGGCGTAGCGATCCGTGCAGGCCATCATTGCTGTCAGCCGTTGATGAGACATTTGGGCGTGGGGGCTACCGCCCGTGCCAGCTTCTATCTGTATAATACGGAAGCCGATGTCGACCAATTTCTGCTGGGATTGAACAAGGCCAGGGCATACTTCGAGAATGTGGAATCATGGTAAGGAGAGCCGCTTAAACGTTTTTGTTCTTCACCGTCGTAATGAGTTGCTCCATAAATACTCGGCTGGCTGCACATAAATGTTTATTTTTACGATACACGATTCCAATTTGTGTGGTAAGCATGGGGTTTTGAAGGGGAATCGTGCGGATATGAGGATCATGAATATAATCCAAGTAACCCTTCGGCAGGATCGTAACACCGATGCCCTGGCTCACCATCGTTATGATTGATTCCATGGTTGTCATTTCTAATACGGGCTGGGGAGTGAACGCTAATAATCGGCATTGCTCATCTATCAGTTGGCGCAAGAAATACGTATTGGGCAGCAGGATGGAAGGGGTCTCCTTCAAAATATCCAGTGTTGCAAACGCCGACTGAGCGATCGGATGATTCGCAGCGACCGCAAGAGCTAAGTTCTCCTGATATAGCGGGATAGTTTCAAGGTCTTCATGCTCCATGGGCAGGAATACGATCCCAAGATCAAGCTCATTTTGCAGCAGTCCGTTGTATATATCACCGGTTCGCAACCCCAGTACAGAGAGCTCTACATTGGGATAGCTAGTATGAAATCCCGCTATTGTCGGAGGAAGCAAGTAATTGACAACCGTTAACAGTGCGCCGACTTTCAGTGAACCTCTCTTAAGACCTTGCAGCTCGCTGATGACTGCGCGCGCCTGTGCAAGCTCATGAAACACATTGTAACCATGATGCAGCAACGCCCGACCCGCTTCAGTGAGCATCGTTTTTTTACCGACGCGGTCAAAGAGGGGCATACCGATCTCATGCTCCAGCAGACGAATCTGCTGACTGAGTGAGGGTTGAGTAATTCCAAGCTTCTCGGCAGCACGAGTGAAGTGCAATTCCTGGCTTAACATGATGAAATATTCCAGTTGCTTGAGCTCCATAGCAAAGCCTCCATGTTAGGTTGTATGAAAAATGATAGGTATTATCTATTATTATAGGATAAATCATATTGAAATTATAATGAACTATTGAACTTTTGGTGAGAATGTGGAGGGAAACAATTTTTTGGCATATGCGCTGCACCGTTACGGACTGGAGAATATGCATGATCATAGGAAAAACCAATCGTTTCTATATGATATTTAATATTGATCCTATGAATAAAAACGATTAATATTAACTTATCAAAGAAAGTTACTTTGCTTCTCTCATGGAGGTATAGCCAAATGGTAAGGCTAGGGCCTGCAAAGCCCTGATTTCTGGTTCAAGTCCAGATACCTCCTTTATAAATCTTTGAGCAGCCCGTCATCGATAATCAATCGGTGGCGGGTGATTTTATGTTTGTACACTTGTGACGTATAGACATATTCTTGATCACTGTGGGCACTTGACTCGACATCGCCGTCGATCTGGCGTCCCCGCCGCGCCCCAGGCACAAACCTGGGTGCAGCTTTCACATGCTACGGCAAGGGTGCGAGGGAAGCAGGCTAGAGACTAGGCAGGGGTGGGGGGCAAAGGGGAGTCATAGTGTCAGCGGATGTTCCACCCTTTCCTGTCATCCTCCCCTATGGAATCGGGAGGGAGTGTGATATGCTGGCTGTACATGCTGGAAGCCTTCTCACACAGGGGTGGTATGTCTATGTTTAGTTCTCTGGATAAGCGGATGAAAATCCTGCTGCAAGTCGTCATCCTGCTGTATATCATCTTCTCAAGCCTGTTCGTCTTCCTGACGATCAAGAGCAGAAGTCTCGACATGCAGCATCAGCTCGCGCTGCAATATACCGGGCAGCAGCATCAGAATGCCCAGTTGTTTATGAAATGGATGGAGGAGCTGGCGCGCGTCGTCACGAGTAACGGCAACGTCCAGCAGGCTGTCGGCGGCGGAGCCTACGACAAATCGATCACGCCGCTGCTCGATGGCATGAGCGCCTCCAATCTGTACATCCTCGATCTCGCGCTCTACGGTCGCGAGGGCAGTATGTACGCTTCGAGCCGCTTGTCCGGCTTCAAGACGTATGATGAGGTGCGGTCGATCCCGGCGTACAGTAGCTTTCTCGCCTCCGGGCTGACCTCGCAATGGCTGATCGTGGATACCGGCTCCCTCGTCTACCGCGAGTCGGACCCCAGGCGCAGGCTGATCTATCTGGAGAAGCTGGATACGGGTGATCGCACCGTCCCCGGTCTGCTGGTCATGGACGTTGATCTGCACAAGATGACCAGCTTCTACGCCTTCCAGAACCCGGATGCTTACCCAGGCGCGCAGACGGTTCTGTATACCCGGAACCAGACGGTCGTCGACCTCGGCGGCTGGACCTCCGAGCTGCCGGAAGGCGTCCAGTCTCTTCTTGATCGGCAGCCGCTCCGCGAGGAGCTGCATACCATCGAAGGCGATGATGCCATCTTCTATCTGCGCCGGATGTACCACTCTGATGACTATGTGCTGCTTATGGTGCCAGGGGCGCCGATATTGTCCGATCTGGCGGGCTTGCGGATCATCCTGGTCGTCGGCGCCGTGGCGATCCTGCTGCTGTCCTTCCTTATGATCCGCCAGTTGTCAGCAAGTATCTTCGAGCCGCTGCGTGAGCTGTACCGCAACATGCGTCGGCACTACAACAAATAACGGGTCAGATTCAGCGTAATAAGGGCGGTCGTGCCTTCGCCGCGCCGGCTGCTGATGCTCAGGCTGGAGTCATCGCCATACTCCAGCTTGATCCGTTCATCGACATTGCGCAAGCCGTACCCGCTCTGGAAGAACGGGTTTTTGTCGATCGACCGTATATCCTCGTTCTGCTCGAAGCCGACACCGTTATCCTTGACCTCCAGGTACAGACAGTTCGCTTCCTCCCAGCAGCGCACCTCGATTCTGCCCGCCCCTTCCTTCTCGCTGAGACCATGCTTGATCGCGTTCTCCACGAGCGGCTGCAGAATCAGCTTCAGGATCCGCACGTTGCGCAGATGCTCGGGGATGTCGTAGCGCACGTCGAACTTGTCCGGGAACCGGAACTGCTCGACCGTGACGAAGCTCTGGACGAGCTTGACCTCCTCGCCGAGCGGGATATGCTTGTCGCCCTTGTGCAGGCTGATCCGAAAAAACGTCGAGAGCGCGCTGATCATCTGCTCAATCTCCGGCTGCTTCTTCAGGCGCGCCGTCCATTTGATCGCATCGAGCGTATTGTACAGGAAGTGCGGGTTGATCTGCGACTGCAGTGCGGTCAGCTCCATGATGCGCTGCTTCTCCTTCTCCTCGCTGTTTTCCTCAATCAGATGATTGATTCGCTCAATCATCGAGTAGTAGCTATGCTCCAGCTCGCTGATCTCATCCCGCGCCACCCGTGTATCCGGCAACGGCTCCAGACCATGCTGACCGAAGCTGCGAATCTTCTCCGTCAGCTTGGCGATCGGCCGCGTGATCCGTCCCGCGATATAGAACGATAGCCCCAGCAGGCCGATGAATGTCAAGGCGGTGAAGAGGAGCGCGTTGCGGTTGCCCTGACTGATCGCCTCGAACAGCTCGGGATAGGAGATGACCGATACGATTCGCCACGACACCCCGAACCCTTGCAGCCGATCGCCGAGCGGATGAACGCTCAGGACGTATTTCCGGTCGCCGTAGGCGATGTCGACGTAGCCCTTCTCGAGCATCGGCTGGAAGGCATCAGTGGCCGAGAGCACATTGCCGAGGATCGCCTTGTCGGGATGGGAGATGATCTCCTTGTCCGATGTGGCGATATAGGAGTAGCCGAGCCCCTCGAACGCCGACTCGTAGAGCGCGTACAGGTAGCTTTCCTTGACATAGATGAGCAGGACGCCGATGTTCTGCCCGGTATTGAAGCTGCGGTATTGCTGGCCGAAGACGATATAGGCCTCGCCGCTTGCGTCGCGCTTCACATGACCGGTGATCGGGATCGGCGATGCCTTCACCCGGGCGATCAGCAGATCGTCGGGATTCTCGAAGACGAGGTCATCGCTGCGGTAGCGGAACCGCTCATTATCATGGGTGATGATGACGACATCGCCGATCATCTCGTCTGTGGAGATGTTGTCTGCGATCAGACGGTGCAGCGCCGCCTGCTTCGCTTCTGCGTCCAGATTCTCATCGCCGATCGTCTGATAGATCGCACTGTTCATCAGGAACCGCAGCCCGATCATCTGGATGTCGTCGACGATCAGCTCGACGCTCGTGCTCATCTCCTTTTGCAGATTGCCGATATGGTCATAGAGACTGTTCTTCAGATAGGTCGAGCCGTAGAGGTTGAACACGCTCAGCATCAGGATGAGGTGAAGAGACAGTCCGGCGACGATGACGAAGACGATCCGCCCGCGCACCTTGAACAGGCGGAGCAGCGACAGCAGCCCGCGCCCGCTAGGTGTAGTTTTTGGCATAGTCGCTTGGCGAAAGACCGGTCATTTTTTTGAAGATCTGGCTAAAATACTTGGCGTCCCCGAAGCCTACCTGGCTGCCCACCTCATAGACGCGATAGCTCGAATGCCGCAGCAGACGCTTCGCCTCCTCGATGCGGAATTCCGTCAGACATTCGTAGAACGTCTTGTTCAGCTCCTTGCGGAACAGATGCATCAGGTGGGTCGGGCTAATATGAACCGACTCGGCCACCAGATCAACGGTGATGTTGCGAGCATAGTGTACGCGGATGTAGCTGAGCGCGTTATGCACCTCCTTGCGGATGCCCGGAAGCTGGTCTTCGGCGCCGTACTGGACGGGCTGCTGCCGCAGCCGGGCCGCCTCCGCCGCCTCGCGCGCCGTCAGGAAGACGGCATGCAGATCGGCATAGATTGAAGCAGCCGTTGCGTAGCCGACTGCAACCGGGAGCTGCTGCGCGCGCAGCGCCTGAACCATAGCGTGGCCAGCCTCGTGGAACCTCGCGACCGCATCGGCGCCGGGATGGCTGTTGGCAGCGATTACAGTCCACTCCGACGACGAGCTGCGGACGATCTTCGTATAAGTGTAGGCCAGCGGCTGCAGCGCCTCCTCAAGGCAGTGCTCCATGTGCCCGGGCGGCTGCCCTGCGGTGATCGACTCTGCGGCCGAGTCGATCGACACGACGCCGATCGTCAGTGTCGTCTCGGCTGCGATCTCCATGCCGAGCAGGGCGAGCTTCTCCGCAATATCGGCGCGACTCAGCCCTTCACCGAACAGCAGCTTCAGCCAGAAATGCGACGATAACGCAGGCGTCTCCCGCTTCAGTCGATCGTAGGCAATGCGCTCCTCGCGGAGCCGCTCGAAGCTCTGCGCCACCCGCTGCAGCGTCTCGATCAGCTCGTCAATGTTAACCGGCTTCAGCAGATAATGCGACGCGCCGAGCCGCATCGCCTCCTGCGCATACTGGAACTCGTCGTAGCCGCTGAGCACGATCGTCACGCAATCGAGCTGCTGCTCCTGAAGGTGTCGCAGCAGCTCCAGTCCGTTCATATGCGGCATGCGAATATCGGTGACGATAAACTCTGGCCGGAGCCGCAGCGCCATCTCCAGTCCCTCCTTGCCATTGCAGGCCTCGCCCACAATCTGAATCCCGTATTCCTCCCAGTCGACCGTCTGACACAACCCGGCACGAACCAGATATTCGTCATCGACTACAAGCGCTTTCAGCATGACGCCCACCATCCTCTTGTTGTATGCCCCTGTCTTCAACATACTAGGTTCAAAAAGATTCGAAGCCGAATCTGATAGTTGAATGACTGCGTAATCCAAAATGGTCTATTTGATCTCCCTCTTATTATAAGTCATTCTACCTCCTTCGTCAGTGTTATACCCTCAGTTGCTCGTATTGCCTACCATTTCGCAGGATTGCGGCATAGGAGGGGCAGCGTCCCTGTGCTATGATCAGCCATAATCGATGTGATAACGGAAGGAGTACGGGCAGATGAGAGAGATCACATTATGCGACGCAGCCTGGCAAGTGAAGGGATTCTGGCCATGGGTGCCGATCAAGTCGGTCAGCATGGAGCTGGGACAGGAGCTGCTGGGCATCTGCGAATGGCTGCCGGCGACCGTGCCGGGCGGCGTGCACTACGATCTGTATCAGGCCGGGCTGATCCCGCATCCCTACAAGGATCTGAACAGCCTGCAATGCGAATGGGTGGAAAACCGCTGGTGGATGTATCGGACGATGATCCAGCCGATCGAAGAGCCCGGCCACAAGGTCGAGCTGGTGTTCAAGGGAATTGATTATGAGGCGATCGTCTATGTTGACGGGGAGCGGCTTGGCGAGCACAAGGGGATGTTCACCGAGGCGGTGTTCGACCTGACACCCCGGCTCAAGCCGGAGCCGATGGAGCTCACGGTGCTGCTCATGCACGCGCCTGACGAGATGGGCCAGATCGGCAAGACGTCGGAGACGTTCACGCAGAAGAGCCGGTTCAATTACAAATGGGACTTCTCCACGCGCCTCGTCAACATCGGCATCTGGGACGAGGTCGTCCTGCGCTGCAAGCTCGATGATGTGCGGCTTGCTACCGATGTTGAGGACGCACAGCGGATCGCCGACGGCAGCCATGTCGGCCTGATCTGCGTCGAGGCGAGCATCGTGGCAACTGGCGGTGGGGAAGCCAGCGCGCATACCGCCGAGGAGGTTGTCCTCCGGGCGCGATGCAGCTCCCCGGACGAGCAACTGCTGCACGTAGAGACAATTCGCGCCCGCTGCGGCGAGCGAGTAAGCGTCCAGTTCAAGCTGCCGGCGGCGCTGCTCTGGTACCCGAACGGGTACGGCGAGCAGCCGCTCTACACGGTACGGCTTGAGCTGTGCTCGGAGGATGGTGAGCTGCTGGACACGCAGCAGCATCGCAGCGGCATCCGCAAGCTGGCCTACCTGCCCAACGACGGCAGTCCGGCCGATGCGCTCCCTTACACCGTGCAGATCAACAACCGCCGCATCTATATCCGCGGGGTCAATCTGGCGCCGCTCGACCATCTATATGGCAATGTGCTGGACAGTCAGTATGACCGGATCGTCTACATGATGAAGCAAGCTCATATGAACCTCGTCCGCGTCTGGGGCGGCGGGCTGATCGAGCGGACGCGGCTGTACGAGCAGTGTGACCGGCACGGCATCCTCATCTGGCAGGAGTTCATTCAGTCCAGCTCGGGCGTCGACAACCTGCCGTCGCAGAAGCCGGAGTTTCTGGCGCTGCTGCGGGAGGCGGCCGTGACGGCGCTGAGGAGCAGGCGCAACTACGTCTCGCTCACGGTATGGAGCGGCGGCAACGAGCTGATGAGCGCGCCGAACAAGCCGTCGACGTTCGGCGATCCGAATCTAGCGATGCTGCGGGAGCTGGTGCAGCGCCATGATCCGCAGCGGCTCTGCTTGCCGACCTCGGCCTCGGGTCCGGTTCAGTACATCACCGAGGAGAAGGGGAGGGGTCACGATGTGCACGGGCACTGGAAGTACCTGGACAATCCGCAGCATTATACGTTCTACGGAGACAATGACAATCTGTTCCACAGCGAGTTCGGCGTTGACGGCGTCAGCAGCGTTAAGAGTCTGCGCAAGTTCCTGAGCGAGCCGCATCTGACGCCAGTGTCGATGCAGGAGAGTATCGTCTGGCGGCATCACGGCGAGTGGTGGGACACGCTGGCGCGCGATCAACGGCTGTTCGGCGAGCTAAGCGAGCTCGAATCGTTCGCGGCGGCGAGCCAGTGGGTGCAGGCGGAGGGGCTGCGCTACATCCTTGAAGCCAACCGACGGCGCAAGTTTCAGAGCAGCGGCAGCGTCATCTGGCAACTGAGCGAGCCGTGGCCGAATGTCTCGTGCACTAATCTGCTCGACTACTATGGCGAGACGAAGATGAGCTACTACTGGACCAAGCAAGCGTTTGCCCCGATTCACGTGTCACTTGACTATCGGACGCTCCAGGTGAAGCGGGGCGAGACGGTTCATCATGATGTGTACCTGCACAGCCATGATCCGGACATCGCGGTCGAGATTCGCGTTGAGGTGGTCGATGTGTCGGGGAGGGTCTGCGCTGCTGCTCGCTATGAAGCCTTCACCGCTGAGGATCGGTCGGCGCTGGTTGGCGCGATGAGCTGGACGATGCCGGAGGATGGTGAGGAGCTGGTTCTGGTACGGATCGCTTATCGCTGGGAGGGGGGCAGCGCCGAATGTTACCCTTACATCTTCTCTGCGGCCTCGGATGAGCGGCTGTATCGGTCGGTGTTGACGCTGGCGCCGCCGACACTTGCGGTGAGCTGCCTTGAAGACTGGCGGGCGATCCCTGGTACGGAGCTGCTGGAGAGCCGACTGCTTGTGAGCAATGTGGGCGCAGCCGCAGCGCTTCATGTGCATGCAGAGGAGATGACCGACCAGTATCTGATGGAGGCGAGCGAGCTGTACTTCACACTGTTGCCAGGCGAGAACAGGACGATCACTGTGCGCTGCGCCCGCAAGCTGGCCGGAGGCTTCCTGCGGCCAGAGCCAGTCGAGGGCGAATTCCCTTGGCCGCAGCTTGTCATCCGCAGCTTTAACGGCGGAGAGATCCCGGTGCGCAGGCCCGGAAGAGAGGAGTAATCATCATGGATAGAACAGCATCTTCCGGTGGACGTCGGCGCAGAGCGAGAGGGAGCGGCTTCGTCCGGTACTGGATCAAGGAATGGTCATCCTGGCTGCTCGTCGTGCCGAGCGTTTTATTTTTCCTGTTCTTCTCGTGGGAGCCGCTGCTGCGGGGCATCTACCTGTCGTTCTTCGAGACGCGGGGCTTTGAGCCCGTCCGGTTCATCGGCCTGCAAAATTATGTCGATGTCGTCAGTCACTCTGTATTCTGGCAGATCCTGAGGAATACCTTCGTCTATGTATTCTGGTCGCTCGTCCTGGGCTTCTTCGTGCCGATCGCTGTGGCGATACTGGTCAATGAGATGCGATGGCTCCAGTCGTTCTTCCGCGTAAGCGCCTACTTTCCCAGCATGGTGCCAGGGATCGCGGCGGCAATGCTGTGGATGTTCCTGTTCGAGCCGAGCGAGCACGGCCTGGTCAACATGGCGCTCGGCCTGCTCGGCATCGCGCCGCTCGGCTGGCTCCAGGACTCGAGCCTGACGATCGTAACCATCGTGCTGACGATGACGTGGCGCGGCTTCGGCGCGATCATGCTGTTGTTCCTCGCCAATCTGCAGAGCATTAACAATGAGCTGTACGAGGCGGCCGCTATCGACGGTGCGAGCATCCGGCACAAGCTCGCGCACATCATGCTGCCGCATATCTCGCCATTGATCGGCTTGACGCTGATCTTGCAGATCAGCGGCGTGTTCCAGATCTTCAACGAACCGCTCGTGCTCACCGAGGGCGGGCCGAACAACGCGTCCATGACGCTGCAGTTGCAGAGTTATTTTTATGCTTTCCGATATTTTGAAGCGGGACGATCCGTCGCGCTGGGCGTTATTACCTTCCTGATCCTGATGGTTATTACGCTCGTCTTCTTTCGATTACAAAAAAAGGTTAGCGACTAGAAAAGGAGGAAGAGGAGCATGAGCAAACCCAACTCGCCCCGGCTTATCAGCGATCTGGAGCTCCGGCAGCGGCCGGTAAAGCTGCTCTATGGCATGCTGTTCCTGCTGATGATCGCAGTCACGCTGATCTGCCTGCTGCCGCCGATCTGGATTATCATCTCGAGCTTCAAGGACCTGAAGGAGTTTTACCAGGTGCCGCCGACCTTGATCCCGCGCACCTTCCAGCTTGACAAGCTGGCGCGAACCTGGCAGGAGTTCAGCTTTATGCAATACTATATGAATACTATGCTTGTAACATTGGGTACTCTGTTCTTCACCGTCACCTTCAATGGCTTGGCAGGGTATTTTTTCTCCAAGCTCAAGCCCAAGGGAAGCGCGCTGCTGTTCGTCCTGGTGCTGTGGACGATCCTGCTGCCTAATACGGTGGGCCTGGTGCCGCTGTACAGCAATCTCGTCGATTTCCCAATCCTTCATCTGAACCTGACGAATACGTACTGGCCGTTATGGTTCATGGCGGCGGCCAATCCGGTGACGATCCTGATCTTCAAAAATTTCTTCGACGCGATCCCGGACTCGTTGCTCGAAGCGGCTCATATCGACGGCTCCACCAAGATGGGCATCTTCTTCCGCATCATCGTACCGCTTAGCGGCCCGGTCATCGTCACGGTAATTATCCTGGCGGTAAATGGTGTCTGGAACGACTTCTTCTGGCCGTTCATGCTCCTGAAGGAGCAGCATATGTGGACGGTCATCGTGGCGATCTATAACCTGAAGACGTCACTGCCGCAGGACATCCAGTTTATCGGGCTCACCTTCGCCATTGTGCCGCCAGTGCTGCTGTTCATCGTGTTCCAGCGGTACATTATGCAGGGCGCCACGTTGTCCGGCAGTGTGAAGGGGTAGCAGGGAGAGCAGGATCACAGAATAGTCAACCGTTTCGCAGATTACCGCCCTATTAGACCCATTGGCCGTGTGATAGCATGAGAGTATCAAGAAAGCGTTTTAAAGCTACCTATCCAATAACAGAAAGCTGGGGTTATCCGATGAACAACAAGAACAAGCGATTCAGACAAGCGCTCCTCTCCTTCGCCGCCGTCGCCTTGATCGCTGCCGGATGCAGCAATGCTGCGAACAACACGACGTTGCCGGGAAATACGAGCAAGCCGTCCGGGACGAGCAGCAATGCCGAGCCTGCGGCAGATCAGATCACGATCAAGATCAGCAACTGGCCCAAGCCGAATGACGAGGCCAATCTGCTGATCTACAAGCAATACCTTGCCGATATGAACGCACAGTATCCGAACGTCAAGGTTGACACGGATGAGTGGGGCTATGATGTGAACTCCTTCCTGCCGAAGGCGGCGAGCGGTCAACTGCCGACGCTGTTCGAGACGTATTTTACCGAGACGGATAAAATCATCCATGCCGGCTATGCTGCCGACATTACCAAGGTGATGAAGGAGAAGGGCTACGCTGACGCCATTAATCCCGACCTGCTCAAGCTGGTTGAGAAGGATGGCAGCTATTACGGCATTCCGAAGGACGCCTATGTCATCGGCATGATCTATAACGTCGACCTGTTCAAGGAGGCGGGAATGGTGGACGAGAGCGGGGTGCCGCTGTTCCCCAAGACGTATGAGGAGCTGGCGCTGACCGCCCAGCAGATTAAGGAGAAGACAGGCAAGACGGGCTTCTTCCTGCCGACCAAGAACAATCAGGGTGGATGGATGTTCATGAATATCGCCTGGGCGTTCGGAGCGGAATTCGAGAAGCAGGTCGATGGCAAGTGGCAAGCGGCGTTCAACTCGCCAGAGGCGACGGCTGCGCTGCAATACGTCAAGGATCTGAAGTGGAAGTACGATGTGCTGCCGGCGAACAATCTGGTCGATGTCAACACGGACCTGCTGCAGCAGTTCGGCACCGGCCAGGTGGCGATGGCGTTCGGCATGCCGGATTACGGCAATGCGATGATCCAGTATCTGCAGATGCCGCGCGAGAGCTTCGCCATGTCTGCGCTCCCCGAGGGTCCGGCTGGTCCGGCCTCGCTGCTCGGCGGCGGTCTGTATATGTTCTCGCCATCGGCGAAGGAGGCCGAGCTGTCGGCGGCGATCGACTGGCTGGGCGTCAAGGGCTTCACGCCGCAAGCGTCTTCGGAGGCGCTGCAGGGGCTGGAGAACTCGATGAAGATCAACAACGAGCAAAATCTGATCGTCGGCCCGACCGGAATCAAGGTATGGGTCAACACGGATCGGCTGGCAGCCGAGCAGGAGATCATCGACAAGTATACCAATGTTGACATGGCGCTCTACAAGGACTATATGGACAATGCCTCTCGCGGGATGCGGGCGGAAGTGCCGATCAATGCGCAGGAGCTGTACAAGCTGCTCGACTTCACCATTCAGGAGGTGCTGACCAACCAGAAGGCCGACCCGGCTGAGTTGCTCGCCCGCGTCGCCGCCGAGTTCCAGAAGGATTATCTCGATAAAGTTCAGTAGTATACAGCACGCCCCGGGATCTTATAGGCGTATTCATAACGTTCGGTGAGCAGCAGGGAGAAGACTGCAAGCAGGGGAAGACAAGCAGGGGAAGACGAGGAGCGAGCGTAGTGAGAATTGCGTGCGCACCGGAGGCTCCGACTGTGGTCAAGCTCCGATCCGTGGTCAAAACTCAATGCGGATTCCAGGCTGAATCGGTTGGTGATCCAAGACGGACGTTTTGAAGCGGCTTCTAACAGGTCTTGGGGCGTTCTAACAGCATAGGAAGAGGTGCACTCCATGAGGCAAACGCAACAAGAGTTTATCCCGTTCGGCTTTCAATATTATCGTTCGCCGACGCCGTATCGCGACCAGTGGGAGCGTGATCTGCGACAGCTCGCAGAGCTGGGCTTCAACAGTGTGAAGTATTGGGTGCAATGGCGCAGCAGCACGCCCGAGCCGAATGTGTATCGGTTCGACGATATTCAGGAGCTGATGGACCTGGCGCATCGCTACGGCCTCAAGGTCATCCTGAATGTCATCTTCGACGTGGCGCCCGCATGGTTCGACCGGACGTACCCCGATGCGAGGATGGTCACGGCAGACGGAGCGGTTCTGGCGCCACGGGCGCTCAGCTATCGGCAGATCGGCGGCGCGCCGGGACCGTGTTATCATCATCGGCCCGCGCAGCAGGCCAAGGATGAGTTCCTCGAAGCGGCGGTGCAGCAGTTCAAGGATCATCCGGCGCTCTGGGTGTGGGATCTGTGGAACGAGCCTGAGCTGACGACGGGCATCAAGCGGACGCTCAGCTACGACAATCAGGTCTGCTACTGCGAGCATTCGATGGAGGCGTTCCATCGCTGGCTGGAGGACAGATACGGCACGCTGGAGCGGTTGAATGAGCGCTGGCAGCGCACGTATCCGCAGTGGTCGGAGATCGAGGCGCCGCGAGGTCAGGCTGTGTTTGCCGACCTTGTCGACTGGCGCTTGTTCATGTCCGAGGCGCTGACCGACGATCTGAAGCGGCGGGTCGCAGTCGTCAAGCGCTACGACCAGGCACATCAGGTCATGGTGCACACGGTGCCGGCGCCGATCTTCAATCTGATCACCGCCGGCTCCGATGACTTCAAGCTGGCCGAGCCGTGTGATCTGTTCGGCAACAGCCTGGGCTCCTCGGCCTGGTCGGCTGATCTGCTCATCTCGGCGGCCAAGGGCAAGAAGATCATCAACTCGGAGATTCACGCCTTGCCTGGAGATATGGCGTTGAAGCCGAAGAAGCTGTCGCTGCAGGAGCTGAAGCGGCATGTGCTGGTGCCGCTGGCCCGCGGCATCACCGGCTTCCTGTTCTGGCAATACAGGCCTGAGGTGCTCGGCCATGAGGCGCCTGCCTGGGGCAGCACGTACCTTGACGGCAGCGTCACGCCATGGCTGGAGGATATGGCCCGGCTCAATCGAGCCATCCAGTCTCGCGCTGATCGGCTCGCGCGCGCCCGCAGGCCGTCTGACCGGATTGCCATCTGGTTCAGCAGTGCGGGCCAGATCGCCAGCTTCGGCATCTATGCGCATCTGGACGCCTATCATGACTCCGTGCAGGGCGTCCACAAGCTGCTGCATGATCTGGGCTACAAGGTTGAGTTCGTCTCCGATCAGGACCTGACGAGCGAGGGACTGGCAGACTATGCCTGCCTGATTCTGCCGCATCCGCTCTATCTGGACGAGCGGATGGCGCAGACGCTTGAGCAGTGGGTCGCTGGCGGCGGCCTGCTCCTCTCCGAGAGCGGGTTCGGCTCGATCCAGGCCGAGAACGGCAGCCACAGCTATTCGGTGCCGGGCTACGGCTTCGACCGGGTATTCGGACTCCGGGAGACATGGGTGCACGCGCTGGAGAATCTCGACCATAGCTATCATCAGGTGAAGCTGCAGTCGACACAGACGATCCCGCTGTCGATGCCGTCTTCGCAGGAAGGTCGTCTGCTGACAGGAGCGGGAAGCTATTACCAGTGTGAGGTCGAGCTGGCCGAGCAGACGGAGGTGCTCGCCCGCTTCGATGAAGACGGCAGCCCGGCGATCACGCTCGCCCGCTACGGCCAGGGCAAGGCAGTCTGGATTGGCACGATGTTCGCCGCCGCCTACTGGAGGGAGGGGGGCGCGGACGCTCTGGCGATCTACCGGCGGCTGCTGGAGGAGCATCTGCACTGTCCCCCAGCGGTGACGGTGACGCCGGGCACGCTCCGCGCCGACTGGCTGTCCTGGGCCGAGGCTGGCGAGCGAGGGGCATTCCTGTTCGTCCATAACTGGGGCACAGAGCCAGCCTCAGCCACGATCGGCTTGCCTGCGCCGGTGAAGGGCGGCCGGGCATGGTTCGCAGAGGGCGAGCCGCTGCTCCGCTGCAAGCCGCAGTCGCCTGCGCAAGTGGAGGTTGAGCTGGCGCCCGGCGATATTCAGGTGTATGAGTTCGATATTCAGCTATGCGAGCTCGCAAAGGAGGCTAACCGATGAGCAAATTGCGTTTCGTCCAGCCGCTGCAGGGCACAGCCTCCGGCTACCACTTCTCCGAGGGGAACACCTTGCCGCTGATCGCGCGTCCATGGGGACAGGCGGCCTGGAGTCCACAGTCCGATGAGAGCGGCGCGGGCTGGTTTTTTCACCCGGGGCATCGACGCTTCGAGGGCATTCGGCTAACGCATCAGCCAAGCCCGTGGATTCGCGACTACGCGCCGCTGGTTCTGATGCCGCAGACGGATGAGCTGGTGCTTGCGGCTGCCGACCGTTCGGCCTCGTATCGCCCGGAGCAGCTTGAGCTGCAGCCGCATCGCCTTCAGGTGGAGCTGCCGCGCTACGACATTATGCTCGAGCTTGCGCCAGCGATGCGCAGCGCCATCCTGCGCGCGACGTTCCGCCGGGAAGAGGGCGCACGCTGGCTGATCGCGCCTTGCCCTGGCGCGTCGAGCATCGCCATCGACCCGGTCCGGCGCTGCATCACGGGCAGCACCTCCGCCCACTTTGGCGAGGTACACCCGTCGTTCGCGATGCATTATGTGATCACGCTCGACTGCGCTATCGATGAGGCGCAGAGCGGCGTATTCACGCAGGATGGCCAAGTACTGCCGGTGCAAGCTGGCGCTGGCGACGGGCTGGGCGCTTATGTCGGCGTGCTGCCGCCTCCGGGCGGTGTCGTGGAGCTTAGAATCGCCACCTCCTTCATCAGCGCCGAGCAAGCGCTGCTGAATCTCGAGCGCGAGCTGGCTGGACACGGGCTGGACAGCCTGCAGGCGGAGGCGGCAGAGGCGTGGGAGGATGTGCTGGACCGGATCGAGATCGAGACGGCTGATGCTAGGACGAGCGCCACCTTCTATAGCTGCATGTACCGGCTCTGCCTGTTCCCGCGCACGATGCACGAGTACGATACGGATGACAGACGCATCCATTATAGTCCCTACGATGGGCAGGTGCATGAAGGGCCGATGTACGCCGATGTCGGCTTCTGGGATATTTATCGCACCACACTGCCGCTCTACAGCCTGCTGTTTCCCGAGCGGCTGGCGGAGATGACGGAGGCGTGGGTCAATATCTACCGGGAGAGCGGCTGGATGCCGAAGTGGATCTCGCCGGCTGAGCGAAGCGCGATGCCGGGCACGCTGATCGACGCTGCGATCGCCGATGCCTATGTCAAGGGCATCCGCGGCTTCGATGTGAAGACGGCATACGAGGGCTTGCGCAAGCATGCGATGGAACGGGCAGAGGATGGCCGTTATGGTCGGCCGGGGCTGGACGACTACGCGGCGCTAGGCTATCTGCCCTCCGATCGCTACCATGAGAGCGTGAGCAATGCGCTGGATTATTATTACGGTGACTTCTGCATCGCTCAACTGGCCAGAGCGCTCGGCAAGACGGAAGACTATGAGCGATTCCTCGCCCGCTCGCGCAACTATGCGCTGCTGTTCGATCAGGAGAGCGGATTCATGCGGCCGCGTGATGCGGCAGGCGCGTTCGAGCCGGAGTTCGATGAGCTGGCCTGGGGCGGCGCCTATTGCGAGGGCTCAGCGTGGCAGTGCAGTTGGGCGGTGCCGCATGACATCGCCGGTCTCGCGGAGCTGATGGGCGGCCGCGAGAGGATGCTCGCGAAGCTCGATCGTCTGTTCACGATGCCGCCGCTGTTCAAGGCAGGCGCCTACAGAGCGGAGATTCACGAGATGTCCGAGATGGCGGCAATCGACTACGGCCAGTTCGCGATCAGCAACCAGCCGAGCTTTCACCTGCCCTATATGTACGCGGTGCTTGGCGAGCGCCATCGGACACAGACATGGATCGACCGAACGACACGGGAGCTGTTCTCGGCAGAGCGCTTCCCGGGCGATGAGGATAACGGCAGTATGAGCGCCTGGTACATCTGGAGCATGCTCGGACTGTATCCGTTCACACCCGGCGTCCCGCAGTATCTGTTGCTCGCGCCGCAGGTCAAGCGCGCGACGATCCGGCTGGAGAATGGCCAGACCATCGAGCTCACCGGGCCTGATCGCACGGCGGAGGAGCCATACCTTGGCGAGGTGCGCTTGAATGGCGAACGCTATTCGTCGCTGTATATTCACCATGATGAGCTGGCGCGCGGCGCCCGACTGGAATATGCGCGCTCGGCTCATCCTGAGAGGGCTGCAAAGCTGCCGAAGCAGTTGCCGTATTCGTTGACCAGAGAGGAGGCGGATGAATGACGGACGAGTTCGTACCGGATCACTATGTGCCGATCAGCGCCACTGTCGGTTGTGAGGCGGCCGGGGAGAGCGTGAGCCTCGCAGTCATCGGGACACTGCTGGCGACGCTGCTGGAGCGCGGGCATCGCCTGTATGTGGCCTGGGGCGAGGCGGGAAAGACCCGATATACGGAGGAGCTGGACGTCGACCATGAGCAGGGCGAGGTGCGCTTCCACGCGCAAGGGCAGGGGCCGCATACGATCGTCGCTGAGACGCTGATCCACGCCTACCCGGTGACGACCCACTGGTCCGCCGACTTGAACGGTGGACGCGGGGGCTTCCAGTATGGTGCGTCCGATGGCTTGGGGCGGATCGACTGGGACGCTGGAGAGGGAAAGCGCACGATTACAGGGAAGTTCCGCTGTGACGATGAGCGCAGCCCGTATTACTTCCGAAGCGAGCGCTATGCGCTGTGGGTGGATGAGCCGGAGGCGCGTGCGATGGCGTATGAGCGTTATGTCGGCGAGACCTACAGTCTCTATAGCGTCAGCGAGGCAGCCGCGCTCCGGCTCTCGGCGGAGGCGCTGGAGCATAGCGGCTATCCGGTCCTTATCCGCCGCGCCGACACGCCGCTCGCCGAGCTGGAGAGGGTGCCGGCGTTCCAGCTCGTCCATAACGTCATCATCGGTCAGGGCGTGCATCGCAGTCTGGCAACCTACATTCTGCCGCCGATGTGGCAGCGCGCGGCGGCAGATTACCCGGCCATATTCAGCGGCTTCTACGATCAGAATGAAAATGTATTCTCCGTCATCGGCCCGGACATGCTGCGCGTTATCGGCAAGCTGTACACCGAGCGCGGCGCGGGGGTCGTCGGCATCATCTGGAACGGCGGTGGCTCGATCGGCACACGAACGCTGCAGCAGTCCATCTATGCAAATCTGGATGAACTGTTCGAGCGGGCGATTCAAGATTTCGGCGTCCGCGAGGACGGGATCGTCACGGTCGGCGGCTCCCGGGGCGGCTTCGCCAGCCTGCTGGCCGCCGCCAACCCGAGCACCCAGAGCTACCGCGTCCGCTATGCGGTATGCGCCAATGTGCCATTTCTGATCGGCTCGCCGCTGCTCACGATGCTAAACTCGACGCACCCGATCCTCGACCAGGCGCTGTGCGAGGATACCGGCTACAAGGATGCCTGGCGGAGGGAGTGGCGCGACGAGCTGGGCAAGTCGGGGATGGAGCGCTTCCTGGAGACGACGCTGGGAACGAGCGACCTGGCGGAGATCGACGAGGTGCGCTCACCCGCATCCGAGACGGTCATGCGGCGGCTGGCCGCGAACGGTACGCAGGTGATTCTGAGTCATGGCACGCATGATCCATTCACTGCAAGCTGGCTCGCCTACCGCTGGGTGGATCGTGCCCGTGCGCTCGGCATCCCGGTTCGGCATGAGATCGGCTACCGGTTCGGGCATAACAACAGCACCCTTCCGATGGATCGCGCAAGGTGCTGTCTGGAGCATATCCTGAGCGGCGAGCCGCTGGCGATGGCGGGGGACCTCCACTACGTTCGGGCTTCCGAGGAGCCCGCCGACTGGAGTCGCACCGCGCTGCTTAAGGTCGATCGTCAGCCGCTATTCTTCGAGGGGCCGAAGGTCGTCATCCGCGGTGCGGCCAATGACTTCACCCTCTATGGCGTGCCAGGCATGGACTATCGTTTGACGCTGGTGCCTAGCCAGCCGCAGGCTGGTGACGGTGGCGTTGGCGTTGGCGGTGGAGGAAAGGCCATCATGACAGAGGGCGAATCCGCGGTGACAGAGAGCCGAGATGAGCATTCCTCTGACATGCGTCAGGGAGACGGCGAGGTCATGGAGACGGAGTCCGTGATGACGGAGTCCGCAATGACGAAGACTGCAATGACGGAGACTGCAATGGCAGAGATCGTAATGATGGAGCCAGCAGAGACGGAGGGGGCATGTGCAATGTCCGCACATGAGCTTTCTCCCGATAAGTATCAGTCAGACGATGGCGAGGTCGTGGTGATGGAGGGGCGGCTGGAGGCGCTCCCCGGCATGCGCGAGGGCTTCTCGTATGCGATAAGTTACCGGGACATTACTGGCGAGCTGCATGGTGAAGCATACCGTTATCGGCTCCGGTACCGACTGCCAGGCGAGGACGGCTGGCGTGAGGGTCTGCCGCATACGCCGCAGCCCGATCACCCCGAGCCGACGCTGAAGGTGCTCAAGACGCAGCCGAATCCGCTGCAGCCGGAGTGGATCAGCATGACCTTGCAGCACTTCATCGGCTGGGGCTTGAGTGAGGTATAGGTGGGAGTAGCGATACCAAGGACAGGAGGGAGGGCGAGATGAAGAACAGGAACAAGCCGAAGCGCTGGCTGCCCGCCGCGGCGCTGCTTACGCTGGTCGCCGTGCTGGTGCTGCTCGGCGGCTGGCTGAGCCGGGATGCGCGCGAGGGTCTGGATGCCGGGGAGGTCGTCGCGACGATCGACGGGCACCCGGTCAAGTACGGCGAGCTGCGCCTCTTCATGGAGCGTCAGCGCAGCCTTGTCGTGCAGCAGTTCTACACGGCCTATGGCGCGGTCGATCAAGCGGGCTACTGGTATGCCGAGTATGGCACAGAGCGGCCGATCGATGTCCTGCTTGAGCAGGCGCTGGACGAGGCGCTGGATACGAAGGCGCTGCAGGTGCTCGCACAGCGCTATGGACTGGTGGAGGAGATCGACTACGAGACCTTTCATCGTCAGTGGATCGAGGAGAACGATCGGCGCGAGCAAGCGGCGGGGACTGGTGAGGTGATCTATGGCCCCGAGCAGTACGACGAGGCCGGGTATTATCGCTACCTCGCTGATCGCCTGGCGCTCGCGCTGCAGCGGAAGCTCGCCGCGGAGGGCGAGGAGCCGTCAGCGGAGGCGCTCGCCGACTACTATCTCGCTCATCACGATCGCTTCGGCCTCCGTGATGAGCTGACGGTCAGGATGTACACCTGTTCTGTCCCGGAGGGGGCAGAGGCGTCGGTCATCGAGGCGGCGCTGCAGCGGATGAAGGACTGGCAGGAGGCAGACGCAGCTACGCGACAGCGCGACGCAGAGGTCAGCCAGACGGTGCGTGTATTCGACAACAGCACGAGCAAGCAGGATACGGGATGGGACTACAGTCTCTACAGGCATGCCTCCATACTGCAGCCTGGCGAGTGGAGCGAGGCCTTCTATCATAACGGGTTCATCTACGTTCTGGAGGGTCTGGAGCGCAAGCCCGGCGGCTATCTCCCGCTGGAGGACGTACTGCCGCTCGTGAAGCAGCAATACGCCAAGGAGCGGTATGCCGAGGCGGTACGGCAATATCGGAAGCAAGCGAATATCGTCATCGAGGAGCGACTGGCCGAACGGATGCGTTATGAATAAGACGTGTCCTGCTCGGCATCTCCCGGAAGGGGGGTGACGCCAACTACGAAATGAGAGCGTTTACTTAAAGTGTGGTGGATCATCAGCAGCAGAACAGAGGAGGTTAGAAGCAATGCGTACAAAGAGACTCGAAAAACTGCTCGTCGCTGTCCTGACGAGCGCGCTCCTGCTTACGATGCTCAGTGGAGCGATGGGAAGCGGCGTTGCCTACGCCGCACAGACGACGTACTATGTGGACGCACAGGACGGCAATGATCAGTGGAGCGGCACGACCGCAAGCCGTCCCTGGAAGTCGCTCGACAAGGTGAATGCGACGACGTTCCAGGCAGGCGATCGGATATTGCTGAAGAAAAATCGCACCTGGTTCGGTCAGCTCCATCCCAAGGGCTCAGGCGCGTCAGGCAATCCGATCACCATCGGCTCCTACGGAATCGGCAACCGGCCCGTCATCAATGGCGGCTCGCTCACGAGCGGCGCTGCGGTCTACTTGCTGAACCAGCAATACTGGGTCATCGAAAATCTGGAGGTCATCAATAACTCTGGAAGCGATAACGCCGGTACGGCTACGACAGCGGGCGTTGCCCGCTACGGCATCCTAGTCGAGGCCAATGGCGCGGGTACGAAGCTGAACGACATCCGCATCCAGAACAACTACGTTCATGAGGTGAATGGCTGCTTCAACTGTGCGCCGCTGCTCGATGCGCATATTAATGGCGGCATTACCGTAAGGGCGACGGGAAGTAACGATTCGTTCAACGGGGTGCTGATCGAGAACAACCGCGTCGAGAATGTCGGGCGGGATGGCATTACCTTTTGGCAGGATCGGTATTTTGCATGGGATCAACTGGTCGTGGATGTCGCCAGACTGAGCACCGGCGTGGTCATCCGCAACAACAACATCGCCGATACGGACGGCGAGTCGATCCTCGTCTTCGGCGCCAACGGCGCGCTGATCGAGCGCAATGTCGGCAAGGCTGCGGGCTCGCGCTTCATCCCCGGCGGCGACATGAATGCCTCGGTGTCGATGTTCCCTACCCGCTCTGCTAATACGGTGATGCAATATAATGAAGCGTATCTGACGCAATTCAACGACACCGACGGACAGGGCTTCGATATTGATCTCGGTCATGATAACGGTCTGGTGCAGTACAATTACAGCCATCATAACGAGGGCGGCTTCCTGCTCTTGATCGACGTGGAGAGCAGCGCTTATCCGGCGACCGTAACGAACACGACGATTCGTTACAATATCAGCGAAAATGACGGGCCGGTTAAAGGTCTGATCACCTTCGCGCTGGCGCTGCCGAACAATACGCATATTTACAATAACACGTTCTACAACGATCATCCGACGATTCGGCCGATCTATTGCGACGACTATTGCCAGACGAATCCGAAGAAAGCAGGCAAGGTATGGAGCTTCAAGAACAATATCGTCTACACGACGGGCTCTGCCGAGTATGTCTTGCCGAGCACGACAGGACAGATCGACTACAATCTGTACTATGGCAGCCATCATGCCAGCGAACCAAACGATGTTCACAAATTGACATCCGATCCGCTCTTCGTCCAACCGGGCAGCGGCGGCATCGGGCTGCATACGGTCTCCGGCTACAAGCTGCGGGAAGGCTCGCCGGCGCTGGGCAGCGGCGTAGTTATCGCTAACAACGGGGGCAAGGATTACTATGGCAATCCGGTCTCCGCGACGGCTGCCCCGCATCGCGGCTTCTACAACGGTGCTGCGATCTCGAATGCAGCAGCGACTGCGATTCTGGATGCGAAGGCGGCGATCGAAGCGCTGCCATCCGCTCAGGTGTTGCAGCTTACCGATGCGGGTGCGGTTGAGGCGGCTAGAGCACTCGTAGCTGCGGCTCTGACCGCAGGCGCGACAGCGGACGATGTGATCAATCTGGCGAAGCTGACCGAGCTGGAGCAGCGGCTGATCCGGCTGCTTGATCCGCTGCTGGCGAAGATCGATGCAGCCATCGCAGCCATCGACCAGTTGCCAGCGGCTAGCGAGCTGGTGTACGGGGACAAAACGGCGGTCCAAGCGGCTCGCGCGTTAGTCGATGCAGCCATCGCAGACGGCGCTTCTCCATCCGCGATCATCAATACACAGCATCTGGCAGACAACGAGGCGCAGATCGCGCTGCTGGAGGCGGACTATCTCGTCGTGGCCGCAGCGATCCAGTCGGCGATCGATGCAATCGACGCTCTGCCGCCATTGCCAGCGTTAGCTTTAACGGACAAGTCGTCCGTTGAGGCTGCACGCGCGCTGGTTGACGCAGCCAAGTCGCAGGGCGCACCTGAATCGAGTGTGCTCAATATCGGGACACTGAACGCGGCAGAGGCCCGCATCCTGGAGCTCAGGATCGCGAGCCGGGTCACCTGGACGGATACATTCAACAATCTGAACCTGTCCTATATGAAGTCATCCGGTTGGGTGCTGGATTCGACCAATACGTCGACGTATTTCGAAGGAGATAGCTCCCGGCTCAGCCGTTCGAACAGCAGTACACAGTCGATAATCTATGAGGCGACGGCTGGACACCATATCGCAGGCTTCCGGGCGAAGAGCTACTACTTTATTAATCCGGGAACGGTGATGGTCTATGGTACGGCTACTGATCCTGGACTGAGCTCTACTGTATGGACGCCAATTGCCTATACATCGGCTGATCCGGTCGTGACGAGCGGGCAGTGGCGGCGCACGTATCTGACGAACAGCGCCGAGCTGCCAGAGGGGCTGCGGTACATCAAGTTCGAGATTACGGGCTCGCCGAGCTACTCCCCTCAGATCGGCACCCTGGAGCTGTCCATGGAGCCCACGTTATAGTCTGAAGCGAAGCGATAGATAGCAGGAATGAGCAGCAAGAGACACCCCGGGACGATTGTGTCCGATGGGGTGTCTCTTTGCATCGGTTTACGGATATAGAGCTGCTTCATCTCAGTAAAGTGCGCGGTTCTGAGTGGCCATAAGAATTGGGTGAAATGGAAAATGATTTTACTACATACATTAAAGAGCTATATAATGAATTAAAGCAGTTGAGTAGGACGGACGCACAGTAAAGAGTCTAGGGAAGATGGGTCAAAACTAATGGTAAGACGCAATTAAGTGGGAGGATTTATTTCCTTAGGATCTTGTTAGACAGTGGATTGAATCGTTCATATTACCACGGTCAATTCTGGGCAGCGAAGCGTTCGTCCTTGAACCGTAAGTATTTTTTGCTGCTGATTTTGAAATCTCTTTCAAGATGGTGAAATGATGAAAGCAATCAGTTACTTCGTTTACACTTCCATAGCTATTCATTTGCTTGCTTTACTTATATTTATATTAGGAGCGACATCGGCTTTTCAAAGATTACCCGATTTAGTTGAATCGATTGTTTTAGTGACTTACGGGATACCTTCATTTGTAATATCAGTTCTGTATTTTATATGGCACAAAAAGACTGAGGAAACGGATTCCAATCTATTAGTCATTGTGAAACTTATGACAACGATATTATTTATTGCGGGTTCTATTTTATGTATGAAAAATGCTAACTATGAAGGTTGGCTTTTTGAAACGGTAATCACTGATTCAACACAGATTACTCCTGATGAGAAATATGAATACCATTTAGAGCTAGTGAACTTATTTCAAAGGAATAGTAGTGCAAGAGTATATCTAAAAGATACAAAAACAAATGAAGAGATCAGAATGAAATTGAATATTGAAACAGACAAAATATATGGTGTCGTGATAGATGGGGTCAGGCATTGGATAAGGATAGAGTTATTGAGTGATAGTCGTTATTTACTTCATACGGACTTAACCTCATTGCCACAAGAAACCTTTGACATCAATATCGTAGAAAGAAAATCCATAAAGTTGAAATAACCGCTAGCATAGGAAGTCTGGCGTAGAATAGCTGTAGCCTAAGGTATCTGGTGAAGTCGACCGTGCGGAGGTGAATCGTTACATCTTGTCCACGACGAAGGAGCTCCAAATACCTGAGGAAAAGTTTGAAATAGACACCAGAGTAGGAACAATAATTAGATTAAAGTAGTTTTAAAATGTATAGCTGCAAAGCGCGATTGGAATTGCTTACGATCTGCATAATGGGCATGGAGATACCATCGAATTACGGGATAGAACAGGCAACACAGCTTTAAAGCGTTATACGTGATATATGGGGCAATCCGGTGATTGAACAGGAGACGATGCACAACTCGTTCCGCTATGTCGTGCAATAATTAACCTATTCCAACAGGGATTTATATCCAATAAATAGGAGTTGAAGCAGTGGAAAAGACTTCTGTTATGGCAAGGTTTTTGGTACTAGGTGATTATTTCCCTGTATCAGATATAACAAGTAGACTGCAGATTGAGCCAACAGAAACTTATATAAAAGGCGATTTGTCTAAGTACGGTAACGTAAAAAAAGAAACGTGTTGGACATTAAGTACTGGTTATGAAGAGTCAGAGGATGTCAATGAACAGCTTTCTAAAATATTGGCGAGGATTAGTGGGAAGCTAGAGGTTTTGAAGAATTTACAACAGGATTATCATCTTGAATTTTCATTCATGATTGTCTTCCATGTCATTGGAAATGAAAAGCCTGTAATCTCTCTTGAAAGAAATGTGATACATTTTGCTAGTGAGATTGACGCACCAATTCGCTTTGATTACTATATTTATCCTGATGAATAAGTTCTATGTGCCACAACGCGCCCTTCACGTGTTGTGGACAATATGCCCGATTCTCTCGAAAATATAAAGAAATACATAGAGGAACGGGAGAATTTCATGTTTGCTTTCAAGGATCTTCTGACTTTGACACAAGGAGAAATGCAATGACCATATGGTTTAAAGTAGTATGGATTGTAGTGATACTCTTTAACAATATTGCAATTATTCGGTATGTGATTGGCTCTACTGCTAACTTTCAGAGGTCGTTGGATCTAGTGGAGCGCATCTCTTTGATTGTTTATGGTCTGCCATCCTTAGCACTTACTTCTTTGTCCATTCTCATCCTGGTGAAACGAAAGAGGACATTTACTGTTCCGATATATGCTTTGGGTTTTATTTTAATTCTAATCATGATCTATTTATCACAGCCTTTATTTCAAACGGTTAGGACAGAAGGGTGGTTATATGAACATGTTCAACGTGACCCGGTAAGAGTAACAACGGATGGAAGGTATAAGTACTATATTGAATTAGTGAACATGTATCAACGAAATCGTAGTGAACGGTTAATTGTAACCAATATGTTAACGGGAGAAGCAAAAACGATTCAGATAGACTTAGATACCAGGAATGCTAATGGCGTAAGTAGAGGAAGAGGGGACTGGGGTTGGGCGATTATGGAACCTACAGATTCACCTAATCAATACAGATTGGTAACAACCAAGTATCTGAAGATGCCGGAGAAAGTGTTCCTGATTGAAGTAGAAAAGCATGTTTCAGAAAAGTTGGAAAACTTGATCGTCTTTGTGATGTTCCGCTATTGGGCGTAACTTCAACGGGGGCTAGAGAGGCATTTAATTTATCCATTGATGCAGGCTTAGAGTGTGTAAAAGATAATAGCGAATAAAATTCTGTATGATGTGATTGCTCGGGAGGATTATATGTGGGGCGATTCAAAATAGGGATGTTGACTGCATCATCACTCACGATGGGAATTGCTATTCTTTGGTTTTTGTTAGGCACCACCGCAAATTTTCAACGAGGAATAGATCTGGTAACTACAATAAAATTTATTGTCATCTGGCTTCCAGCTATTATTTTTCTCATACTACCATTGTTCGTAAGAAAGCGTCCGAATCGGGTGGCATTTTCCTTTTTCATATGGCCGCTAATAGGAATTCACTTTTTTCTTGCCATACAATTATTCAACTCGGTAGAAATCGAAGGCTGGTTAAAAGATAGCGTCTCAAGTGAGCCCATTCAAACGACAACTGATGGCCTCTACAATTATAGGCTAGAACTCATCAATATGTACCAGAAAAATAGTTCCGCACGCTTATTGATTCAAGACATGCGCACCAAACAGGATATTTATATTCCAATAGAAGTGGAAGGAGAAGAAGTTCAAAGGAATTGGCAGGAAAAAGGAGGAAATTGGTCGTGGTCATCGTTGTCTGCTCTAACAGACAATAACTTGTTGGAATTAATAGTATGGCGCAGAGCCCCGCTCTCTCCATTGAAATTTCACTTAGACACAAAGGGAAAACAGGTGAATGATTCAAAGACCTTGGGGGCGGTAATCCTCAAGGTCTCGTTTACCCCACCCAGTTCCGAATGAATCGGTTGGCACGACCTATTGCAGTTGAACCGTTGAGGCGAGTATACAGTCTGATTCCAGAAGAGATCGTTAATGAGATTGCTCGGGCCAGTACGTTTAGTTGGATTGAAAGTAACCTTTCCGGGTTTGGTCTCTTAGTATTGTCATCCGATAAGATATTATATTTGAGCAAGAAGATAGGAGACACGTGGTATCAATATGAAAGGATATATCAACAGAATTTGGTATTTTCGCTTCTATGGAAACTGGATGAAAAGTTGGGTCAGGTTGTATTCACTTACTTTGGTAAGCATAAGACAAAAAAATAATTAAAAGTGGTGAAGCGTATGAATATTCAATCAACCAAGAATTTTGTGCTGACACATCATTTGGAGGAACGAAGTTTTTCTGGATTTTGGAATTATTTTAAGAACTACCAAGAAGAATGTAGTGAAGAATTTCAGAAGGAGTTCCCTGAGTATAACGATAGCCATGTTGAACTCTTCATCGATAGTGTCTCATTAAGAATTACCAATTGGCCAGAAGATGGTTATAATCATATGGTTGTTGAAGTTAGAATACATTACAAAAATAAATATGCTGGAATGTATGGGATAACCTATAGTTTAACAGGTGAAGTAGAGGATGATCACTTATCGCTTGATTAATGTTGAGAATGTGAAAAGCAAACATTTGGGGTGAAATACTGAAGCATGTTGCCACTGAACCAGATTGGGAGTAAGTCATGTTTGATTCCACTATCGTCCGCTTCCATCCACATGGAGTGGTCGCAAAGGGGTAGGATCAGCAGGCCATCGGGCGTTGAGCCAATTCATGCGATGGTGGATGTGATCGGCTATCCGCTGCGTTTCAAATCGACGCCAGGATAAGACCACGATTCGTCACAGGTTAGCACTTCTTCATGATCTGGATGACAATTTTACGATGATGAAAGGAACGAAAAAACGTAATAAAGGAACGCCATATGATAAAAAAACTACCAGCCATCATTCTATCATTAATTGGATTTTATGGACTCGTAAAAGGGTTTTGGGGCTTGATAACGGGGAGGTTGGACTTAAGTTTAAGAGGGGCAGGATCAGTGATTACATACACGTATCCAGACTCGGTGCGGCCTTCGATACTAATCATTGTTATCTCAGTAGTTGTGTTATATTTAGCGCGAAGAAGATGTTTAAAATAGAGAGATCTGCAAAACGAATACAGTTTCTGTAGACCATAAGTAGAAAAAACAAAACCTCTACTTCTACCATAATGGAAGTTTTTTTCAAGAGAAGCCCATTTCGTATGATAACGTAGGGTTAAATAATCGATGTCTCGCAGAGGCAGCTTTTGGGGCAATTTCCTAGCAGAAGGAACGGCAACTTGCGTAGGGAATGCGGCGGCGTTAAAGATACGATATGTAAGGGGCAAAGGGTTGGCCGCGCGGCAGAGTGCGAGTGGAAAAAAGCCACTTGAATTGTTGAAGTAAGAATCGTTCTAACCGCATGACGAGTTCATAGCTCCATGTGGTTCTTCATTTTGTCTCATTGAACATGAAAACCAACCTTGCAAACCCCCAAGGGAAAAAAATATATTGACTTTTCGTCCTGACAATAACATAATATTGTCAGGACAAAAAAAGTGAGGTGAAGAGATGTCCTCTAAAAAGATGGGTCGTCCTCCATCTGACAAGCCCAAGAGCAAAACGATTGAGATACGTGTTGATGAGGAAACGATGAGCAAGCTGGATGCTTCGGCTAAACAGTTGAGAACGACACGTTCTGCTATTGTCCGCAAAGGGATTGAAACGGTGTATGACGAGCTCCAAAAATAAAGAAGGAAGCAGCGTGAGTCCCGGAAAGAACACCGCTACTTCCTATGACGCAACCGCTCGAATGAGCAGACTGCATAAATATCCTACCATGTGCAGGCCGCTCATTCAAGCGATGCGATGATAATGAAAGCCTGTCAAGATGATGGACTTACGGTTCATTTTCAAGACAACACCTATGCTCAATTCATAGCCAGAGAAATGATGTACAGCGATTAATTAACCTATTGATACGGGAAGCGATGTTGCAGTAGCCTTCAGTCCATTTACTTCAAATCTAGTAATGGATGAAGGCAAAATCTGCGTGTTCGCTTCCCCTTTCTTTTTCGGCTGGAAACGTTCATGAGCGTTTTTTGGCGCGGGGAGGATAAGGCGTTTTTTGATCCGTGCGGCCAAGCAAGTAATCGATGCTCGTTTGATGAAAGTCGGCCAATGCAATTAAGAGCGTTGTCGGAATATCCAGCTTCCCTCGTTCGTAATCGCTGTAAGTCCGCTGCTTGATGTTCAGATACTCGCACAGTTTCTCTTGTGACAGATCCTTGTCTTCACGCAGGTTCCGTATTCGTTCATAGACCACAGGCACTCACCTCAAGATGAGTATAGTTCAGTGGATAATCCACTATTTACTTTCAGTGTGTTATACACTAGAATTTCTTGTATGCACCCTTTTCATACAGAAAAACCTTCCGGGCAAGAGTGAGTGACTAGGGATTTTACGAAAAAGGACATAGGAGATGATTGCAACGCATCTACGACAATGGCAGTTCTGACAGTCCTTTGCGCTCGGACAATTATCGGTGCAGCAATTGCTGGACATGATGGAGGCCGCTCGGCATGCGAGTGTAGATGAGCCTCTTATGGATGAGCAATACAAGGAGCTGCGGCGCAAGCTAACGCAAGAACAGGGCAATAGCAGGTAAGCCTGTGTATAGCCAAGTGCGGCTCCTTGTTCGCTGGGCCAGTTATGCTTGACAAAGAGGCTACGTAACGAGGCGGCATGACCTGTAATCCGAAGGAGGACACTCATAGCATCATGAAAGGAGCAAACGAACTTCTAAAACATATTGAACGCGTCCGCAGAGAACTGAATGAGCAAGCACGGTGTTTTGGCCTTCAAAGTCATTCCGTACTGGAAAAATCAAGAGAATTGGATCAGCTACTGAATGCTTATCAATCCACAGAATCGGGGCGAACATGGATTCAAGCCAGAGGGCGCTATAAATAGTAGTGGGATGGCTACAGGGGTGCCCGATTGGGGGTCCAAAAATAAAACGGCTAGTAGAAGGCTCCAAACAGATGCCCTTCGACTAACCGTTTTATATTGAGAGGAGAGCGGTAATATGAAGCCGCCTCGTACTTCATTGAACATGAAGACCAACCTTGCCAAAACCCCAAGGCAGAACAATCATATTGACTTTTTGTTGCTGCAATAATATATCTATTATGGACACAAAAAGTGGGGTGAAGCAATGTCGTCCAAAAAGATGGGTCGTCCACCGTCTGATAATCCCAAAAACGAATTGATTCGGGTACGTGCCAATCAAGAGCTGTTGAGCAAGCTGGATGCTTGTACTGAAAAGCTCCAAACGACCCGTTCCGATGTTATTCGCAAAGGGATTGAAAAGATGTATGACGAGCTCCAAAAATAATTAACCTATTAACTACGGGAAGCGAATGTAGCAATAGCCTTCAATCCAGCGAACGGTATACTGGTTCACGTCGAAGGCGGATATTGCATGTTCGCTTCTCTCTTTTGCTTCTCTCTTTTTTCTCGGCTGGTGAATGACCTGGCAGTTTCTACATAAGTCCAGCTTAACCTTCCAATCCCCTTTCTTGGTCACACATTTCTCCCCACTATCGCTCTCCAGCGAATAAAAACGAACCAAACGCATAAAATTCTCTATTTTGTAAGCGAATTCAGTAGGGGTACAATAGATAGGAACCTTAAAAAGCATGGGCTACTGGAAGCGGACCAGGGAACACCATGCTTGTAATTCGTTGAAGGCGTATGGAGGCTTAGGGGCAATCAGAACTTGAAGCGGATCAAGTTGGGATGCGTCAGCCGTATGTTGGTCGGGTTGCCGCCCGCGGTTGCAGTTGCAGGTGTGACTGGACTATCGCGGGAAGTGAAGGTGACGTCTAATATCAACAAAGGAAGTGAAGCTATGTTGTGGAAAAAAAGTCTGGCCTGCGGGATGATTGCAGCGATGGGCATCAGTATGTTGGCGCCTATGCAGCAGGCAGCTTATGCGGAAGCAGAAGTTCAAGCGCTAGATGTGGCTGCCTTGGCTAATCCGGCCAAGCTGATCCAGCTCGACCCGAGCTATCAGCAAGCCCCGTTCGAGGGGTGGGGAACGGCGCTGGTCTGGTTTGCCAATATAACAGGAGGCTGGCCGGATGCGAAGAAGAATAAGCTCGCGGATGATCTCTATTCGGAGCAGGGCCTGAACTTCAATATTGCACGGTATAATATCGGCGGCGAGGATGCCCCGGAGACTAAGCCTTATATGCGTAAGGGAGGAGCGGTTCCGGGCTACTGGAATCGGCCGGCTGAGGTGGCTCCGGGGACGGAGAACTGGTGGGACCCGGGCAACCCGAGCCACTGGGACTGGGACAAGGATAGCAACCAGCAATGGTGGCTGCTTGCGGCGAAGGCGCGGGGAGCAGACCGGCTGGAGGCCTTCTCCAACTCTGCCCCTTACTTCATGACCAAGAGCGGATTCGTGTCTGGCAACAATGACGCCAATCAAAATAACTTGAAGGATGATCAGTATGACAACTTCGCTACCTATCTGGCGGAGGTTGTCCGTTATTTTAACGAGGAGCTTGAGGTGAAGTTCAATACACTCTCGCCAGTCAACGAGCCGAACACCGACTATTGGCAAGCAAAGGGGCGGCAAGAGGGATCGCACTGGGACCCTTCGGCGCAAGCGAAGATGTTCATGGCAGCACAGCAGGCGCTGAAGGCTCGCAATCTGTCCACGGTCGTATCCGGGATGGACGAATCGGTGCTGGATACCTTCGTGAAGAACTGGGACAACTACGGAGCGGATGCTCGCGCGGCAATCAGTCAACTGAACACGCATACCTATGGCGGCTCCAAGCGCACAGCAGTGCGTGATATTGCCAAGGGAGCCAATAAGCCGCTCTGGATGTCGGAGGTTGATCTTGGCGGCGGCGTCGATCAGAACTTCGAAGACATTCGTCCGGGTCTTGCGCTGGCCAAACAGATCACGACCGATATTCGTCAATTGGAGCCTCGCGCCTGGGTGTTGTGGCAAGCGATCGAGGATGGCGTCAACATGAATGCAGCCCATGAGAACAGCAACTGGGGTCTGATTCATGTGGATTTTGCGCCGGAGGACCCGGCGACAGTCGAGATCAACTACAATAAGAAATATTATACTATGGGCAATTACAGTAAGTTTATTCGCCCAGGCTATCGCATCATCAATTCCGACAATAGCGATACGTTGGCAGCGATTGATCCGAATAGCGATACGGCAGTCGTTGTCTACCGGAATGAATCGACGTCCGAGCTGGAGCTGGACATCGATCTGAGCGGCTTCGGTCAGGTGGCCGAGAATGCCAGCGCGACACCTACGGTTACCTCCGCATCAGATCATCTGTCGGAGAAGGCGAGCATTGCAGTCGAGAACCAGCGTCTCGTCGCTGCCGTACAGCCGCAGTCGATTACAACCTTTGTGATCAAGGGTGTAACGGGTGTCAATCCGAAGCGGGTGCTGGGCGGTACGAGCGATGCGCATGAGTACAAGATTGTGAACAAGGACAGCAGCAAGGTGCTGGATTTGAAGAATAATGCTGATCTTGCGGCGGCTTCCCTGTCGATCGTTCAGCAAGAAAACAGCACAAGCAAGTCAACCCAGGAATGGAAGATCGAACGGCTGTCTGCAGGCTATGACGCAACTGGTTTATACCGCGTCGTTCATAAGGCGACCGGCAAAGCGCTAGGGATCGTGAACGGCGGCGCTGTAATTAGCGAGTGGTCAGATCAGAATTCGCAGAAATGGGTCATCTCTACGGATGGTCTCGGCGAATACTCGCTGGTGAACCGCGAGACGGGGCTGCTGCTGGAGGTAGGCGGCTTCTCCAAGGAGAATGGAGCTGGAGTAGGCAACTACCAAGCTAATGGCGGCGCGAACCAGGTATGGAAACTGGTGCGGGAAGCGATCCTGGAGCAGGTAACGGCTGTTGAGGTTATGACTGCGACTGCACATGCGCCATCGCTGCCGGAGCAGGTTATTGGTGTCTATGATGATGGCTCGCGCAGGCAGCTTTCCGTTGCATGGAGCGCGGTTCCATCGGAGCAATATGCTGCGGAGGGGACGTTCACCGTAGAAGGAGCAATTACAGGCACCGAACTGAAAGCCGTTGCTCATGTCACAGTGAGCGGCATCAAGCAAGTCGATCCGGTATGGGTGAAGACGATGGTGAAGCAAGCGCCGGTTCTCCCTGAGCGTGTCGATGTCGTGTTCAATAACGACAAGCGGGGCACAGTGGATGTCGTATGGCAGGAAATTGAAGACTCGCTGTATGCAGAGCGGGGCAAGTTCCCGGTAGAAGGAACGATCGCAGGCACAGAGCTTGCGGCGGCTGCATACGTTCAGGTTGCCGATCGTACAGTGGGCAATATCGCGAAGGCTGTGCTGAATCAGACCTACCCGAAACCGATTGCGTCCTTCACCAACCAGTATGATTCACTAGCTGATCTGAATGATGATGTTATCTCTCAAAGTCCTAGCCCGAAAAACCGTTGGTCGAACTGGATTAGCGGCGGCGTGCGTCCTGCGGATTGGATGGGCATTGACTTTGGGCAAGAGAAGACGGTTAACGGAGTGAAGCTGTTCTATTACTCTGACCAAGGCTGCAGCCAACCACAATCGATGGTGCTGGAGCGCTGGGATGCTGCCAGTGAACAATGGGTGGAAATTCCCGGGACATCCCTTAGCGGGAATGAAGTGAAATTGACTACTGAGCTTTCCTTTAATGAAGTTTCGACTTCACAGCTACGTGTCAATATGAAATCGACAGCCACGCTGTGCATCGCGGCGACGGAGATGCAGGTGAACGGATTTACACCGTTGGCAGGTGCAGATAGCACTGCGGATATGCTCTATGTGAATGGTACGAAGGTTGCTGGCTTTGCGGCTGATGTGCTGCAGTACACGGTGACGCTGCCACGCCAAACAGAAGAGCTGCGCGTTGTGGCCTCCACCTCCGATCTGTTCGCTACGGCTCAAGTGGAGCTGCCTGCGGAGCTGCCAGGGGAGGCTCGCATCAAGGTTACCTCCGAGGACGGGGCACATACGACAACCTACCGCATCCAGATTGCGAAGGACAACAGTGTTGATCCCGGCCCAGGGTCGTATCCGAGTGGCCCTTACTTCCCTACTGCCTCATCCACAACGGGTGCAAGTGACCCGGCAGGGACAAAAACAGTGAAATTAAGCGACCTGATGATTACACCAAGCAGCAATGCGGTCACGCTGCCAAGCGATATTCAGCGCGTGGAGCTGACACCGCAAATGATGAAGCAGTTGCAGCAAAAACCGCTGGAGGTGAAGGTTGGCGAAGCCAGTCTCATCGTACCGGCCGAGGTGCTGCAGGATCTGAGCAAGCTTGCCGGAGCAACGCCTGCCAGCAACGGCAAGTTTGTGATCGGTGTAGCACCGGCTGCGAGCAGCAGCACAACAAGCCCGATCTATCGGGGAGAGAGCAGCTCAAGGCTGAAGCCTGCTGGCGGCAGCATGAACCTCGAGCTGCTGTGGCTGGATGCCTCCAAGACAGAGGTGAAGCTGGAGCAGTTGGCGAAGCCAATTGCACTGTCACTGCCGGTGACTGCATCCACGAATGCTCGCGGAGCAGCCCTCTATGTCTACGATGCGGCTGATAAGACCTGGAGTCTGGTTCAGCAAGCCAAGACAGCAGCCGACAATCAAGCCACTATGATGGTTGCAGCTCCTGGACAGTACGGATGGTTTGTCTATGAGAAGAGCTTTGCTGACGTTCCGGCTACACATTGGGCGAAGGGCACTATTCAGACGCTGGTCTCGCTGCATATGCTTACAGGCGTAAGCGAGGACAGCTTCCAGCCAGAACGCCAGATGACGCGTGCAGAGTTCAGCAAGCTGATCGCGGAGACGTTAGGCCTGAAGGCAACTGAAGGCGGCAAGTCGCCGTTTGCAGATGTTGCTGCTGACGCATGGTATGCGAATGCAGTGAGTGCGATGCATGCTGCAGGACTGATTCAGGGAGTAGACGAGGAGACATTCGCTCCGAATCGTCCGATCAGCCGAGCCGAATTAGCTGTACTGCTTGTGCGTGCCTATGCGTATGCGGCACAGACCGATGCAGCGGCAGACAGCAGTGTGCTGGCCACCTTTGCCGATGCAGACGATATTCCGGCATGGGCAGTTAAAGAGGTAGGCACAGCGGTATCCATGGGACTGATGAAGGGCCAATCCGGTCAGCGCTTTGCGCCACTTCAGCAGACGACGCGCGCTGAAGCTGCCCAGGCTGTCCTGAACCTGCTGGATAAGCTGGCGAAGCAGTCCAAGTAATGAAGTGATAGCGGCATACTCGATTCCGGGATGCCACGAAGGACAGGTGATCTGCAAGGCCATATGAATGGTCTTGTAGGTCACCTGTTTTCTATTATTATGTAGGTGAAAGGAAGCGTAGATTGTCAGGATGGCAAGCCGTGTACCCCGACAAGTCCGCCATTCCCCTCAGAGTTAATGCAGGAAAGAAGCAAAGTCTGTCGTAGAGATTGTATCATGGCGATTGACAAGGGCAGTATTTCCCGCTACAATCTCTACTAAGAGTAATAATTACTATTTAAAGCCTGGTTTATATTAGTAATTATTACTATCATAGAACGTGGGGGGCAATAAAGGTGAGTGAATCGCATGTTGGCGGGAATAACGATAACCGATTGATTCCGGTGACCGTACTGAGCGGCTACCTAGGTGCGGGCAAGACGACGGTGCTGAATCATGTGCTGCATAACCGTCAAGGGATGAGAGTAGCGGTTATCGTCAATGATCTGAGCGAGGTCAATATGGATGCGCAGTTAGTGAAGCAGAGCGGCGGGCTATCTCGCACAGAGGAGCAATTGGTAGAGATGTCTAACGGCTGTATCTGCTGTACGCTGCGCGAGGATCTGCTGCGTGAGGTGGAGCGCTTGGCTCTGGAAGGACGATTCGACTATATATTGATTGAATCGACAGGAGTGGGCGAGCCGGTACCGGTGGCCCAGACCTTTACGTATATTGATGAGGAGCTTCATATTGATCTGACTCGCCTCTGCAAGCTGGATTGCATGGTGACGGTTGTGGATGCCAATCGCTTCTGGCAGGATTATGCCTCAGGGGAGACGCTGCTGGATCGTCAGCAGGCGACGGGCGAGGAGGATACGCGCGAGGTCGTCGATCTGCTCGTGGACCAGATTGAATTCTGTGATGTGCTGTTGCTGAACAAGTGCGACCTGGTGGATCGTGACGAGCTGGAGCGGCTGGAGAGCGTGCTGCGCAAGCTGCAGCCGCGGGCGAAGCTGATTCGGGTAGAGCATGGGCAGGTTGATCCGGCGGAGATTCTGAATACCGGACGATTCGACTTCGAGGAGGCGAGCCGTGCGGCGGCCTGGGAGGCGGAGCTGAGCAAGCCTGTCCATACACCGGAAACGGAGGAGTATGGGGTCAGCTCGTTCGTCTATGAGCGGGCGCTGCCCTTCCATCCTGAGCGACTGATGGCATGGATGGAGGCATGGCCAGAGGAGATTGTCCGCGCCAAAGGGATGGTCTGGCTCGCCACTCGCCAGGCCATGGCGCAGAGCTTGAGCCAGGCCGGGCCGTCGATACGCTTCGGCCCCGCGGGCTATTGGGTAGCGGCCTTGCCGGAGGAGGAACGGGCACAGGTGCTGGAGGAGAACCCGGAGCTGCTGGAGACATGGAATGCCGCCTATGGCGACCGCATCAACCGGGTCGTGTTCATCGGGATTGGGCTTGATCCGCAGCAGGTGTCGGCGGAGCTGGATGCCTGTCTGCTGCGCACAGACGAGCTGGCAGGCGACTGGTCGCAACTGCTCGACCCGTTCCCTGCTGTACCGGAAGGGCAGGAGGAGCTGCAGCTTCAGGCATAGCCATTCATCGTCTAAGCTCATCTGCCTCAAGCCTGGCTCACAACAAGAGAAGCTGGAGCACACGCGGCGCTTGTCCGCGATGTCGACTCCAGCTTCTATCTATTTTAGAATATAAAATCCTCGTCACGCAGCGGCTCGACATTGGTTGTACGCACATAGCCGTTGCCTTTCTTGGAGAAGAAGTCATGCTGCTTCGTGTGTGTGTTAATGCCGTTGAACACGATCGGGTTGACCTCCTCCTCGGGGAAGAGGGTATCCAGGCCCAGGTTCATCAATGCTTTGTTGCAGTTGTAGCGGACGAACTTCTTCACTTCCTCCGTCATGTCTATCGCGTCATACAGCTCCTCTGTATAGCGCTCCTCATTGGCATGCAGCGTGCGCACGAGCTCCATCAGCTCCTGCACGGCCGCCTGCTGCTCCTCCGGCGTCAGCTTGCTTAGCTGCTCCTGGGCGAGCACGCCGACATAGACACCGTGGATGCTCTCATCGCGAAGGATCAGATCGATGATCTCGCCGCTGCTCGTCATTTTCCCGAGGCCTGCCAGATAGAGCGGGTAGAAGAAGCCGCTATAGAACAGATAGCTTTCCAGCAGCACCGAAGCGGCCATCGCCATATACAGTGATTTGGGCGTATCAATACTCGTATAGTAGCGGGAGATTACCTCCGCCTTCGTCTGCAAGCGCTCGTTCTGCTCGACCCAGCGGAAGACCTCATCAATCTCCTCCGTTGTTGCCAACGTGGTGAAGATGCTGCTGTACGACTTGGCGTGAATCTGCTCCATCATGCCCATGAAGCCAAGCACCGCCTTGCGCTGCAAGCCATCGACATGCTCCAGTATTTTTGGCATGCCTACGCCGCCTTGGACAGTATCCAGCAAGGTGAGGCCGCCAAGCACCTTCATATAGAGTGCGCGTTCCGCGTCGTTGAGCTCAATCCACGACATTTTATCATCTGATAGCGGGATTTCCTCATCTGTCCAGAATTGCATAATGTTCTGATTCCAGAACATGCTTGTATAATCGTCATCCGGACGATTCCAATTAACGGCTTTCATTCCGATCTTCCTTCCTATTCACATTACAGCGTCCAGGGCTCAGACGGGCTGTGCCCTGGACGCTGTAATGACGATATATAACGCCCCGCCGTGCGTATTGAAGCGGGCGCGGACAAACATAAGGGAAGGAACTTAACGCCGTGCAGTTAAATTCCTTCCACGTATCCATGAAGCCATCCTGTTCTCATCCAAGAGGGCAATACTTATATCGCGTATCGTGCTATATCGCGTACCGCGTTATACCGCGCAACTGATGCATTCCTCCACGCTGAGGCGGTTCGTCCGTGTGTAGTACAGCGACTTGAGGCCAAGCTTGGCAGCATACAGGTAATAGCGCGCCAGCTCGCGTGTGGTCACGTTGCTGTTGACATGAAGCACAGTCGAGATGCCTTGATCGATATGACTCTGAATCTCAGCGATCAGCTCCAGCACCTTGAGCTGATCGGTCTGGTAGGCCGACTTGTAGAAGAAGAAGTTGTCCTTGGACAGATACGGCATCGGATAGTAAGTTGTCGAGTTGGCATAGGTGCGCGTCTCGATCTGCTCCACAATTGGCATCACGCTGGAGGTTGCATTTTGAATGTACGAGATGCTCTGGGTCGGTGCAATCGCCAGGCGATAAGCGTGATACAGCCCATGCTTGGCAACAGCTTCCTTGAGCGTCGTCCAGTCCTGCTGCGTGGGAATATAGATACCCTCGAACAATTGCTGCACGCGCTCGGATGCCGGGCTGTAATCCGTCTGCTCATACCGCTCGAAGTAGGTCCCTTTGGCGTACTCGGATTTCTCGAATTCATAGAAGGTCACGCCGCGCTCTCTGGCAATCTCCATACTCTTCTCCAGGGAATAATAGTTCATCATCATGAAGAAGGTGCGGGCGAAATCCTTGGCTTCGCTGCTGTCATACGCGATCAGATTTTTGGCCAGATACCCGTGCAGGTTCATGGCGCCCAGGCCAACCGAATGCAACTGCTCGTTAGCCTTGACGATACCCGGCGCATTGGCTACGCGCGTCATATCGCTCACCGCCGTCAGTGCGGTCATCCCCTCATGCACCGACTCGCGAATCTTCTTGAGCTCCATGACGTTCGCAATATTCAGCGAGGCCAGATTGCAGCTAATATCGCGGCGGATGACGTCGTCCTGACCGTAGTCGTTGATCTGCGAGGTCTCCTGGAGCTGGTAGATTTCCGTACACAGGTTGGACATCTTGATCGAGCCGATATCCTTCAGGGCATGCGCCTTGTTGGCGTTGCTCCGATTCATGATATAAGGATAGCCAGATTCAAGCTGTATGGTCGCAATCTTGGTAAGCATATCCCGTGCGGTCATGACAACCTTCTTCTTCACTTTATCGTTAGCAAGCAGCTCCTCATACATCTCATCCATATCCATATCATCCATATGGCGACCGTAAGCGGCATAGATGGAGTAGGGGGCAAATACATGCAACGGCTGGTTCTTCTCGGCCAGCTCGTAGAACTTGTTCGGCACGATCAGTCCGATGGACAACGTCTTGATGCGGCTCTTCTCATCGGCGTTAATCTTCTTGCTGTCCAGGAATTCCAGCACATCCCAGCCGAATATATTGTAGTAGGCTGCGCCCGAGCCCTTGCGCTGACCCATCTGGTCGGCGTAGGAGAAGGCGTCCTCCATCAGCTTGAGCACGGGCATAATGCCTTTGGCTGCGCCCTCGACGCCCTTGATCGGCTCGCCGCGTCCACGCAGCTTCGAGAGGTTGACAGCGACCCCGCCGCCAATCTTGGACAACTGCATGCAGGTGGACAGGTTGTAGTTAATCGAGTTGAGCGCATCGTCCATCTCCAGCAGGAAGCAGGAGACCATCTCGCCGCGGCGGCTCTTGCCTGCATTGAGGAAGGTTGGCGTCGCAGGCTGTACGCGCTGCTCCATCATCGCTGTAGTCAGCAGGAGCGCGACCTGTGCATCCCCGCCAGCCAGGTGCAGCGCCACCATGGCGACTCTGTCCGGGTAATCCTCTAGATATTGGGAGCGGTCATTCGTCCGCATCGCATAGTCGGTATAGAATTTCGAGGCAGCCATATAGGATTGGAACTCGAATTGGAAGCTGTGCGCAAGCTGATATACCTGCTCTACCTGAGGCTCCGTATATTGCTCGTACACATTCTCGTAATAGTTCTCTTCGATCAGTCGCTTCATACGCTCGGTCACACTGCCGAACACCACGCTCTTCGACCGAATCTCCTCCATGAAGGCCTGAACAGCCTCTTTATCTTTATCCAATTGGAAGAAGCCCTCTGCGTCTCTGCGCATCAACTGGTTGTTTAGCTCAACATGCAGCAAGTGCGCTCACCTCTCTTTCAAATCTTCTAACGTCCTCCGCCGAACCAGCCAGCTCGAACTTGCTTAGCACGGGAACGCCGTAACGATTCGAGACGATATCCGCGCTTTTGCCAAATGCCGCTCCCCAGTTTCGATTGCCGCTAGCGGACACGCCTGCTAGATAACGGAAATTTTGGCGCAAAAAAATACTGACCCTCTCCGGTACTTGTCCGAATCCGGTCGTATACGTAATAAGCACAAATGGTTCCTCTATGTACATGTTCTCGCTTAGCTGCACTGCACGCATGCCCAGCTTCTCCACAAATCTTCTCACATTTCCAGTCTTGGAATCATAAACAACTAGCATAAAACTCCACTCTCCTAAACTAAAATATAAGAGGCGCAGGCACTGAACCCATACGCAGCTTACATTCTCTGTCTGACCGTCATAGGGTCGCGCTACAAAACGACTCATTCCGTCGATGGTCACTATATATTGAAGACAATAATCAATTTATATCAATATATAGTGATTGTCAAGAGAACATTAAAAACTTTAACGGATTGTTACAGAGCGCCGCACAAGTGAAAATATTGTGACTTTTTCTCCAAATCTATGAGATGAACGGCCAAAAAGCCGCGGACAAAGGCGGGGCAAGGGATGGCGGCATGACGGGGGTGGAATTGGACAGAGTCAAGGGTTGTGAAAGTGGAGAAGAATGGCTTTCATGTGATAAAGTTCAGCGACAGTCTGGAGCCATGTGAACCGATCCGGCTGTTCAAGCAGATTGTGCCCGCATAGGGGAAAGGGTAGGGGGGACTACTAGATATAGGCGAGAGACAGCAACAAGTTGCCGGTTATTGTGCTGCGAGGTGCTCCCGCGGAGCTGTAATATAGTCCGCGGGAGTTCGCGCCCTGAGATTACAGGGGGCCGAAGGATGCGCTGCTCAGCAGCAGCCGCAGAACAGCAGCCGCAGAACAGCATAGCCCCTATCTCTCCTCGATAAAGGCCGCCTCTGCATAGGAATAGCAGCCGATGCTGCCGGCGGGGAGCAGCGACAGGCCCCCTTCCTTCTCCAGCAGGCCACTGCATTCATATTGAATCAGACATTGCGCCGTGCCCGCCGCGCGCGCGTGGTCATCGGCCAGCTTGCGGACAGCCTCTAGCAGCAACTGGTAGTCTCCCTCATTCTGTACATAGGTGAGGCAGAGCGAGGCTTGAACCATCAGACGGTCGCTGCCGGAGAGCACCGATACCGTCGCAGCGCTGTCCTCCTGGGCGCGCTCGCTGCGCAGGGTATACAAATTAGGCGATATGCGATAAGCATTCCACATGGTTAACAATCACTCCTTGGGTTGAATCATCTGTTCTGGACGGACAATCTCGTCAAATTGCGCTTCGGTCAGCAGCCCGCTCTGCAGCGCCGCTTCCTTGAGCGTCAGCCCCTCCTGATGCGCCTTCTTGGCGACCGCGGCGGCATTCTCGTAGCCAATATGCGGATTGAGTGCTGTCACCAGCATGAGGGAGCGCTCCAGATGGTCACGGATGGCCTGATGGTTGGCTTCGATGCCGACGGCGCAATTGTCATTGAAGGAGTGCATGGCATCAGAGAGCAAGGTGACCGATTGCAGGAAGTTGTAGATGATGACGGGCTTGAATACATTCAATTCAAAATTGCCCTGGCTCGCTGCAAAGCCGATCGTTGCATCATTGCCCATGACCTGGCAGGCGACCATGGTCAGCGCTTCGGATTGGGTCGGATTCACCTTCCCGGGCATAATCGAGCTGCCCGGCTCATTGGCGGGAATCGTCAGCTCGCCGATGCCCGAGCGCGGGCCGCTCGCCAGCCAGCGGACATCGTTGGCTATCTTCATCAGGTCGGCGGCGAGCGCCTTGAGCGCGCCGTGAACATAGACCAGCTCGTCATGACTGGTGAGCGCCTGGAACTTGTTCTCCGCCGTGATGAAGGTTTCTCCCGTCAGCCGACTGAGCTGCTCTGCTGTCTTGGCACCGAATAGCGGATGCGCGTTAATGCCGGTGCCGACGGCTGTTCCGCCAATCGCCAGCTCGCGCAGCGCCTCCGAGCTGCTCAGAATCATACGCTCGCACTTCTCCAGCATCCGATGCCAGCCGCTGATTTCCTGACCGAGCGTAAGCGGGGTGGCGTCCTGCAGATGAGTACGGCCGATCTTGATGATCCCGGCAAACTCCTGGCTCTTGCTTGCGAGGGTCGCCTTCAGCTCGCCGAGCGCTGGAATGAGCGTGCTCTTGATCGCCAGCAGCGCCGCAACATGCATCGCGGTCGGGAATGTATCATTGGAGCTTTGCGAGCGGTTGACATCATCATTGGGGTGGACGCGCAGCTCGCTTGCGCCCTCCGCCAGCCGCTGATTGGCAAGGTAAGCGATGACCTCATTGACATTCATATTGGTCTGGGTGCCGCTGCCTGTCTGCCAGACGACGAGCGGGAAGTGGGTGTCCGCCTTGCCATCCATAATCTCCTCTGCCGCTGCGACGATCGCTGCCGCCTTCAGCGGGTTCAGCTTGCCCAGCTCCTGATTGGCTAGCGCGGCGCTCCTCTTGAGCATCGCGAATACGCGAATGAGCGCCAGCGGCATCCGTTCGCCGCCGATGCGGAAATTTTGCAGGCTGCGCTGGGTTTGAGCGCCCCAATACTTATCTGCGGGAACTTGAATCTCACCGAGTGTATCCTTCTCTATTCTGTAATTCATGGCTTATAGCTCCTTATCAAATAATAATGATAATCAATATCATTAGTTTATCACGAATCCAAATGGAATGAAAGCGTGTGTCGTGTGGACATGCTGTATAGAATGGGGTACCATGTAAGTGGGTGTCCAGTGTCAGTATGGATGGGCGCCTGGGATTCTATTCGCTTCTATAGAAGAAATATCGCAAGGGTACTTGTAGGTGGGAGAAGCAGAAGGCTGCTAAAGCATGCGCCGCGTGCTTGATTTCAGCCAGTCTATCGTGTCGGAGGGTGTTCGCCGTTGCTACAGTCTTTTACGCTGCTGCAGGCCGGTTCAGTTGTGATGTCGCTGCTCGCAGGGACGGCATTAATGATATTGAGGGTGAGAGCGGCACGCAGGCCGACTACGCTCAAGAAGATTATTATGCCGCCGATCGGGATGGCGACCGGATTTGTCATGTTCGCATTGCCGGCTATGCATATTCCATGGCTGTGGGCCATATCGGCGTGGGGGACGGGGCTGCTGATCTTCGCCTTTCCGCTGATCGTGACGACCCGGATGGAGCGAAGGGAGCATGACATCTACGTCATCCGCTCCAAAGCCTTCATCTTCATCATGGTCTCGCTGCTGCTCGCGAGGTTGACGATGCATGGCATGGTGGAGAAATATTTGTCCATCGCCCAGACAGGCGCGCTGTTCTTCCTGCTGGCCTTCGGGATGATTGTTCCGTGGAGGTTGGCGATGATCAGCGAGTATGTGAGGCTGCGCAATTACACGGACAGCTCGGCCTGAGGGCAGAGCCGCATGTATCCTATGTCGAATTTAGATCGAACGAATCTCAATTCAATATTTGTTTCCGGTTTCAATACCATAGTATAATTTATTAGTGTGAGGTAGTTGTGAATTTTGAGTTAAGAAATTGTGGACAATTGTAAAATGAAGGCCATGAGGAGTAGAATCCAGTGAAATTCAGACCGTGCATTGATTTGCACCAAGGGAAGGTCAAACAAATCGTCGGCGAGACGCTGAATTCGGACACCCGCAAGGTAGTCGAGAATTTCGTCTCCGACCTGAGTCCTGCTCATTATGCCGCCATGTTCAGAGAGGATCGCTTGACCGGTGGTCATGTGATCATGCTGGGCGGGGGCAATGAGGAGGCAGCCGCATCTGCGCTGAGGGAGTACCCTGAGGGCTTGCAGATCGGCGGAGGGATCACGGCGGAGAACGCGCACACGTATCTGGAATACGGCGCTTCCCATGTGATCGTAACCTCCTATATTTTCCGAGATGGCCGGCTGGACGAGGAGCGTCTACGCCGCATCGTCTCCGAGGTGGGCAAGGATCGGCTCGTCATTGATCTGAGCTGCAAGGAGAAGGATGGACGCTGGTATGTCGTGACGAACCAGTGGAAGACGTTCAGCAACTTCGAGCTTCAGCCATCGAGTATTCAATATTTGGAGCAGTACTGCGATGAGTTTCTGGTTCATGCGGTAGATGTTGAGGGCAAGCGCACCGGGGTTCAGGAGGAGCTGGCATCCAGGCTGGCGAACTGGACGAGTATCCCGACGACCTATGCAGGCGGAGCTCGCTCGTTGTCTGATCTGGAGCGGTTCGCAGAGCTGACAGACAACAAACTGGATATTACCATCGGAAGCGCGCTGGACATTTTCGGCGGGGACCTTTCGTATGCCAAGGTGGTTGAACATTGCGGCCGCCAGGGTATGAACGATTGAGTTGGATGACAATATGCAATTCTGGAGGGTTATGGGAATGACGACCATAAGCAGTACACAGTCGCCTTGGCACAATTACGCAGGACCCAATCTGGGCTATATTCATGATCAGTATGAACTGTTTCTTGATGATCCCGCATCGGTGGATCCGGCGTATCGAACGCTGTTTGAGCAGTGGGGAGAGCCGCCGCTGGAGGCTGAGGATGCACAGGCAGCGCCTCTTGCGCAACGCGAAGGGGTTATTTCGTTTGATCAGATGGAAAAGCTTGTTGCAGCTAGCAAGTATGTATCCAATATCCGTACTTATGGACATTTGGCAGCGAAGCTTGATCCGCTGGAGCTGGCGCCGAAGACTGAGGATGACCGGATGCTCAAGCCGGAGAATTATAAACTGACCAAGCTGGATCTGATGGGGCTGCCGGGCGAGCTGATCTGGGAGAATGCCAAGGGCACGAAGCAGACGGGCTTGGACGCCGTCGAGAAGCTGCTGGAGATCTATACAGGCACGACAGCCTATGAATTTGACCATATTCATGTCCAGGCGGAGCGCGAGTGGCTGACCAAGAATATCGAGGTAGCCGCCAAGCAGACTCGTCTGAGCCGCGAAGAGCAGATCAACCTGCTGGATCGGCTGGTGCAGACCGAGCAATTCGAACATTTTCTTCATCGCACGTTCCTCGGCCAGAAACGGTTCTCCGTAGAAGGCTTGGAGGTTCTTATTCCTATGCTTGATGAACTGGTGCGCAATCATTCTGAATCGGGCGCATCGGATATTCTGATGGGGATGGCGCATCGCGGCCGCTTGAATGTGCTGACTCATGTGCTGGGCAAGCCGTACAGCAAGATTTTTGCGGAATTCCAGCACGGCTCGAACAAGGAGTTCATGCCGCCTGAGGACCCAAGCGGCAAGACAGGCGACGTGAAATACCATCTGGGCGCGCAGCGTACCATTACGAACAGCAGCGGGCAGCAGACACGCATCACGCTGGCGAACAACCCAAGCCATCTGGAATATGTCAATCCAGTCGTAGAGGGCTTCGGCCGCGCTGCGCAGGAGGATCGCACCCAGCCGGGCTATCCGAAGCGTGACGAGGATAAGGCAGCGGTTGTGCTGATGCACGGCGATTCGGCCTTCCCTGGCGAAGGCATCGTGCCAGAGACGTTGAATTTTGACCGTCTGCCGGGCTTCCGCAATGGCGGAACGATCCATATCATCGTCAATAACCGGATCGGCTTTACGACCGAGAGCATCGATTCGCGCTCCACACGCTACGCCAGCGATGTCGCCAAAGGCTTCGACATTCCGATCGTTCATGTGAATGGTGATGATCCGGAAGCGTGCATCGCGGCGATCCGCCTGGCTTGCGAATATCGCAAGGAATTCAAGAAGGACTTCGTCATTGACCTGATTGGCTATCGTCGCTACGGTCATAATGAGATGGATGATCCACAGCCGACTCAGCCGCTCATGTATGACAAGATGCGCAACCATCCATCGGCTCCGAATGTCTATTCGGCCGCGCTGGTAGGTCGCGGCGTCATCGGTGAGGATGTTCTGCCGCAGCTCAAGCAGAAGATCATCAGCAAGATGGAGGAAGCCTACGAGCAGGTGAAGAACCTGAAGGCCGACAAGACAGCTCAAGCTGCTCCTGCGGATGTTCCAGGCTGGATCGAGCCGCAGACAGGCGTTGAGCTGGAGCAACTGAAGGATATTAATGAGCGTCTGCTGGAGCGTCCGGCATCGTTCACGCCGTATTCCAAGCTGGCCAACATCCTGCAGCGCCGCTCCGGTGCGCTGGACGAGGGCAAGAAGGTCGACTGGGCGCTGGCGGAGACGCTGGCCTTTGCGACCATCCTGGCGGACGGGACTCCGATCCGCATCACCGGTCAGGATGCCGAGCGTGCGACATTCGCTCATCGCAACCTGGTGCTGCATGACAGCAAGACGGGCGCGCTGTATTGTCCGCTGCATCACCTGCCGCAGGCGCGGGCATCGTTCGCTATCCATAACAGTCCGTTGTCCGAGGCGGGCGTGCTCGGTTTTGAATATGGCTACAACGTGTTCGCACCAGAGACCATGAACATCTGGGAGGCGCAATACGGCGATTTCACCAACGTGGCACAAGTGCTGATCGACCAGTTCATTTCCTCGGCCAGAGAGAAATGGTCGCAGAAGTCGTCGCTGGTCATGCTGCTGCCGCATAGCTACGAAGGACAGGGGCCGGAGCATTCCAGCGCCCGTCCAGAGCGCTTCCTGCAGCAGTCCGCACAAGGCAACTGGACCGTTGCGAACCTGACCAGCGCCGCTCAATATTTCCACCTGCTGCGCAGACAGGCGAAGATTGTTGGCACGGAGCAGGCGCGTCCGCTGATCGTGATGGCGCCGAAGAGCCTGATCCGCCATCCGCGTGTCGCTTCGACAGGCACGGAGCTGAGCGACGGCAAGTTCCATACAGTGCTGGAGCAGCCAGGTCTGGGCGGTACGCCGGATAAGGTACAGCGCGTCATTCTGTGTACCGGCAAGGTAGCTATCGACCTGGATGATGCGATTGCGAATGCTGGCGATCAGGACTTCTCCTGGCTGCATATTATCCGGGTAGAGCAGCTTTATCCGTTCCCTAAGGAAGAGATCGAGAGCATCCTGTCCCGTTACGGGAAGGTGAAGGAGATCGTCTGGGTGCAAGAGGAGCCGGAAAATATGGGGGCTTGGCGCTATATTCAGCCGCATCTGCAGAAGCTGGCGCCGAAGAAGATCGAAGTGGATTACATTGGGCGCCCAGAGCGTTCCAGCCCAGCCACAGGATACAATACCGTTCATGCCCATGAGCAGCAGCAGATCATTTCCGCAGCTCTGAAACTGAAGCAGGATAACTAATAGGGGGGCAACAACACAATGTTTGAAGTTAAAGTTCCGCAAGCTGGTGAATCCATTACTGAAGCGACGATTTCGCAATGGCTCGTTAAGGAAGGCGACGCAGTCAATGCCGGGGACATCCTGTTCGAGCTAGAGACGGATAAGGTAAACATGGAGGTAACTGCTGAGGCTAGCGGAGTCGTGTCCAGCATTTTGCGCCAAAGCGGCGAAAACGTCAAGGTAGGCGAGGTTGTCGCACACATCGGAGTCAGCGGCGCAGCGGCAGTACCCGCTTCGCAGCCGCAAGCGGCAGCTCCGGCTCAGGAGGCAGCTCCATCTGCACCGGCAGCGCCGGCAGCAGCAGCGGTTGCTCCGTCCGCGCCAGCGGCTGAGCCTGCGGCTATTCATGCCAGCCCTTCGGCACGCAAGCTGGCACGGGAGAAGGGAATTGATCTGAATCAGGCACTGGGCAGAGTCGGCGCAAGCGATGTTGCTGCTGTAACATCCGCACCAGCGGCTCCAGTGGCGCCTGCCGCTCCTGCTGCAGCAGCAGCACCGGTTGAAGACAAGACGGTGGAGCGTGTGCGGATGTCCAGACGGAGACAGACGATCGCCAAGCGTCTCGTTGAGGCACAACAGACAGCCGCGATGCTGACGACCTTCAATGAAGTCGATATGACGGCGATTATGGATGTGCGCAAGCGTCGTAAGCAATCCTTCACGGAGAAGCATGACATTGGCCTCGGCTTCATGTCCTTCTTCACCAAGGCGGTAATCGGCGCGCTCAAGCAGTTCCCGCTGCTGAACGCCCAGATTGAAGGCGAAGACATCCTGATTCATAAGCGTTACGATATTGGTATTGCTGTATCGGCGAAGGAAGGGCTGGTTGTACCGGTCGTTAGAGACGCTGACCGTCTCGGCTTTGCCGGAATCGAGAAGGAGATCGCCTCGCTGGCACAGAAGGCGCGTGCCAATTCGCTGTCGCTGTCCGATCTGCAAGGCGGAACCTTCACGATTACGAACGGCGGCATCTTCGGCTCGCTGCTGTCGACTCCGATTCTGAATGCTCCACAGGTGGGTATCCTGGGGATGCACAAAATTCAGATTCGTCCAGTGGCGATCGATAACGAGCGCATGGAGAACCGTCCGATGATGTACATCGCTCTCTCCTACGATCACCGCATCGTGGATGGCAGCGAGGCGGTACGCTTCCTGGTTGCAGTGAAGGAGATGCTCGAGGATCCAGAATCGCTACTTCTGGAAGGCTAATCGATAATCAATACAGAGTGAACTTGGAAGAGGCTTGTCATCCCTGCATGGGATGGCGAGCCTTTCTTGCCTATATAGGAAGCGTGGATAATGACAAGGAGGTGTGAGAGATGAAGCTTGAAGGGTTTGCGCCTGTAGCGGACGAGAACTCCAGCGTGCTGCTTCTTGGCTCGATGCCATCGGAGGAATCGTTGCGCAGGGGACAGTATTACGGCAATCTGCGCAATCATCTGTGGCCGCTCCTGTTCCAGTTGTTTGAGCGCAAGCTGCCGGACGATTACGGGCAGCGGCTGCAACTGCTTAGAGAGCAGGGTATAGCGCTGTGGGATGTGCTGGCCAGGTGCAAGCGCAAGGGAAGTCTGGATGCCCATATCCGCGAGGAGGAGGCTAATGATTTCGCCGCCTTTTACGAGCGGTATCCTGCCATTCGCACCGTAATCTTCAATGGCGCCAAGGCGGAGGAGCTGTATCGCAAGCTGGTAGGGCTGGAGGAGGGGCGAACCTACCTGCGGCTGCCGTCCACAAGCCCTGTACCGACTCCGGTCTACCGGAGAATGGAGGATAAGCTGGAGGCTTGGCGTGTGGTGACGCAGCTCGTGTGATCTGGGAAAATGGTGCATAGAATCGGGCCACCCTACAAATAATGGAGGTTAAATGCCAGCAAAGGTGGTCTATGCTATGTGTGATCGATTTTCGCTTACGGCTCCATCCAAGCAATTGCAGGAGAAGTACCGCATCGCGGCACTTCATGCAGATTACAAGCCGCGTTACAATATTTCGCCCACTCAATCCATTCCGATTATTATCCATTCCGAAGGGGAGCGCCATCTGGTGGAGGCAAGATGGGGCTTATTCCCGTATTGGGCAAGAGATTCGGTGAATGCGGACTTCGGCTCCATCAGCGGCAAAAAAATATTTGACCGCATCGTCAAGCGCCAGCGCTGTCTCATTCCATGCAGCGGATTTTATGGCTGGCGTACAGAGGGCAAGGAGCAGCAGGCCTTCCATATTGTCATGCGGGAGCAGCAGGTATTTGCGATGGCCGGACTATATGAGATGCGGGTGGACCCCCGCGGCAAGCTGCACCGCAGTTGCACCATTGTCACGGCCATGGCCAATCCGGTCGTCTCCTCGTATCATCATCGTATGCCGGCGATCATGGATGATGAGGAGCAGACGAGCTGGCTTGACCCTGCGATGACCGACCGCTATGTGCTGGAGAATCATATCTATTCCTATCCGGCATCTGCCATGCGCGCCTATGCGGTAACGCCGCTGTCGCATAATGAGGAGCTGGAGGCGCCGGAATTAATCGAAGAATTCGCGCCGACGCTGCGGCTGTTGAAGGAATAAGACCCCCCGAAGCTGTAGGACCATGTATAATCCCACCGTCCGTTGTATGGCGGTGGGATTTTGCATGGCGCTGGGGCGTGCTGCGCTACGCTGGCTTGCCGCACCCCCTGTACGTCTGCGAGTGAGTGCATTGTCCATGAAGGCAGCGCACTGACAAGCAGCGCCCGAAGGGTTATAATGGTAAGATGTCGCGCTACTATAGAAGGTTTTGGCGCGGCGCTATCGAGTACGGGCAAAAATCTAAGGTGGTCTCTCTTGATTCCGTCTACGGATGAGATTCTAGCAGGCCACCTTGGCAGGAGAGGTGTTAGAGTCATATGAAATCATTGGTGCTGGCCGAGAAGCCGAGTGTTGCCAGGGAGCTGGCTCGGGTGCTGGGCTGCGGACAGAAGCAGAAGGCATCCTATGAAGGGCCGCAATATGTTGTCACATGGGCGCTGGGTCATCTGGTCACGTTGGCGGAGCCAGAGGATTATGATACGAAGTACAAAACATGGAATCTGGAGGATCTGCCGCTGCTGCCGGAGCGGATGAATCTGAAGGTGATGAAGGAAACCTCGCAGCAATTTCGCCAGGTGGCGCAGCTATGCAAGCGGCAGGATATTAAGGAGCTGATCATCGCGACAGACGCCGGGCGTGAAGGGGAGCTGGTTGCCCGCTGGATCATGGAGCTGGTGAAATGGCGCAAGCCGTACAAGCGGCTGTGGATTTCCTCCCAGACAGACAAAGCGATCAAGGAGGGCTTTCAGCAGCTTCGCCCAGGCAAGGAGTATGATAATCTGTATGCCTCCGCTGTGTGCCGGGCCGAAGCGGACTGGCTGATCGGGCTTAATGTGACGCGGGCGCTGACCTGCAAATACAATGCGCAGCTAGCAGCCGGACGTGTACAGACACCGACGCTGGCGATGATGATGGAGCGCGAGGAGGAGATCACGGGCTTTCAGTCGAAGCCGTACTGGACGATTACGGCGGATGTCGGTGGCTTCCAGGCGATCTGGCGGGAGAAGGAAGGGCATGATGGACGGTTGTGGGACAAGGAGCGAGCCGAGCAGCTCGCAGCGAAGCTGCAGCAGTCGCGGGCCAGCGTACATAAGCTCAAGACCGCTGACAAGTCCGAGCCTCAGCCGCTCGCCTATGATCTGACAGAGCTGCAGCGGGATGCGAACAAGCGGCTGGGCTTCTCGGCGAAGCAGACCTCCAGCGTGCTGCAGCGTCTGTACGAGCAGCATAAGCTGGTCACCTATCCCCGCACAGATTCCAGATATTTGACCAGCGATATGGCGCCGACGCTCAAGGGGCGGCTGGAGAGCATCGCGGTCGGTCCTTACGCGCCGCTGGCACGCCGATTGCTCAAGCAGCCGCTGCGTATCACACGGCGGATTGTGGATGACAGCAAGGTAACGGATCACCATGCGATTATTCCAACGGAGCAGTACGTCAACCTGAGCGCACTCAGCAATGAAGAACGCCGGTTGTATGATCTGATCGTGAAGCGGTTCATCGCGCTCTTTTACCCGGAATACCGTTATGCGGAGACAAGTGTCGTCATTCAGGCCGGTTCTGAGCTGCTCTTTGCCAAGGGCAAGGTCGCCAAGGATGCAGGCTGGAAGGAAGTATACGGCAGCCCGTCCTACAGCGATGAAGACGAGGAGGAGCAGCCGCAGCAGGAGGAGCAAGCCGCAGCGCAGCAGAACCTGCCGGAGCTGTCTATGAACCAGCCGCTAGCTATCAAGAGCGCCCGTATTCGCGAGCTGCGCACCTTGCCGCCGCCGCGCTATACCGAGGCATCCCTGCTCGGGGTGATGGAGAAGAATGGGCTGGGCACACCAGCTACACGCGCCGATATTATCGAGAAGCTGCTCGGGACGGATACAATTGAGCGCCAGGGCAATCGGCTCGTCCCGACAGGGAAGGGCAAGCAGTTGATCGAGCTGGTGGTAGAAGAGCTCAAGAGCTCCGGCTTGACCGCGCAGTGGGAGCAGGAGCTGGAGCGTATCGCCAAGGGCAAGGGCAACCCGCAGCGGTTCATGGAGGGCATCCGCCAGCAGACCGTGGCCTGGGTAGGACAGGTCAAGCGCGAGACGAAGGAATACAAGCCGCATAACTTGACCCATTCACGCTGTCCGCAGTGCAGCAAGCCGCTGATGGAGGTCAAGAGCAAGCGCGGCAAGTCGCTGGTCTGCTCCGATCGGGACTGCGACTATCGGCGTGCTGCGGAGCCGCGGCTGTCGAACAAGCGCTGTCCGCAGTGCAGGAAGAAGATGGAGATTCATGAGGGCAAGAATGGCAAGTACGCGCAGTGCCGTCCGTGCAATTTCGTCGAGAAGCTCGATGGGGAGAAGGGCGGCAAGGTGCATCGCCGCGACCAGCAGCGGCTCATCCAGCAGTTCAGCGACAATGAGAAGTTGAACTCAGGATTGGCGGATGCGCTCAAGGCCGCATTGCAGCAGCAGGACAAGTAGCCGCCAGCCCGCCCGGAGCGCGGCATGCAGACGGGGCTCAGAGCAGATGGAGCTCGGAGCAGGCTAGGCCAGGTGAACCATGCACCGAAGACTAACCCGCAGCGAGCATGATCTCGCGCACCAGGCCCAGGGCGATGAGATGGGCCGGATAGAAGCTCAGCCATAGCAGACGCGGCACACGCACCTTGTCGAGAGACCGGTAGAGCTGGGGAGTATACAGCAGCGTAGCGGTAGACAGCAGGCTCAACATTTGGATGGCCCAGCCCTTCTCTACGGCGACAGCGACATTGAGCAGCAGATGGAGCAGCAGTTGCCACTCCCCCCGCGTATAGCGGTAGATCAGCACGAGCGCGAGTCCGTAATATCCATAATCGAACTGGAGCAGCTCCAGCAGCAGCGCGGCGCCGGCAATCGTGCCGAGTACGGCTGCGGGGTGCTTGAACCGGTCGAGAGACAGCAGCGCAAGCAGGCAGACGAGCAGCGCAGCGACCACATTCACGCCGTCATCTAACAGTGCCCACTGGTATGGCAGTTGGGATACGGCGGCGAGAATCGCAAGGCGCAGCAGATAACGGGGCATGTTGGAGGTATGGTAATAGCCGCGCACCAGCGCAAAGGCATATAGCGGGAACGAGAGACGACCCAGGATGCGCAGGAAGCTCTCCTCCGAGTAAAAGATGACGCCGATATGGTCGATCAGCATCGTGAGCATGGCGATAATCTGCATATGTATTCCACCTGTCTTTTATGCTTTGTGGCACAAGGGGGGGAGCTTTGCCTCATGATTCGCAGCCGCTGCTCACGCCTCAAGGCTCATATTTCTCCCCTGGTTCGACTGCCGAGGGCAAGATTGCCCTGACCGGGAGACGATCAAGCCGTTCTCCCTATCATACTGTGCCAGCTATCCCTGCTGCAACCAGGCATGAAGCCTCTAGAATAGGAGAGGCAGGCAACAAATCACTTGCGAAATGAGACCCATTATGAGTACAATGACTGTTAGACAAAGCCTTAGGGCTTGTGTCGTGCAGCGCTGAAGAGCCATTGAGCTGAACAAAAGCCGGGGGGATTGCGTCATGGACAATTGTATGTTGGTCACCAAGCCGTCGCTTCATTTGGCAGGAATCAGCCATTCCGGCCCGTATTCCAGCTTTCCTGATGATGTCATTGCGCTGCGGGATGAGTTTCTCTCACGCCGTCATGAGCTGAGCGGCAACCAAAAATCAACAGCGCTTATTTGTCCGTATTACGGCAATGAAGTGTTTGCCACGTATTGGGTATGCTATGAGGTCAGCATGCTGGAGCTAACACCACAGGATATGGTGCAGTTCACCATACCAGGGCATACGTATGCGATGGTTAGCTGTACGACACAACGATTTGGCGAAGGCTACAAGCAACTGCTGGAGTGGATGAAGGAGCAGGGCTTGAGCAAGCTGGATGAGGCGGTCGCCATCGAGATCTACCATTTTGATGAGCGTCTGGAGGAAGGGCTAGTCGAGATTCTGATTCCTGTGGAGACGGGCGCGTCATCTCGGAAGTAAGGGAGGGGACGCCTATGCCGCACCTGATCGGAGAGCGGATACGGCTTCGTGAATACCGTAGGGAGGATCTGCTGTCGATGAGGCGATGGGTCAATGATCCATCGATTACATGCCATCTATCGGATACGTTTCTGTACCCGCAGACCATTCGGGATACCGAGGCGTTCATTGAGGGGGTCATAGAAGGTGGGGATACCCACCGAGGCTTCATTATTGCGCACCGCGACACCGAAGATTATATCGGGCAGATCGATCTGTTCGAGCTGGATTGGAAAAATCGGACGGCGGAACTGGGCATTGTTATCGGCAACCGTGTGAATCAGGGCAAGGGCTACGGTACAGAGGCTGTTCGGCTGCTGATCCAGTTCGCCTTACATAGTATGAATCTGAATCGTATTCAACTGGAAGTGAACGAGGATAATGGAAGTGCGATCCGCTGCTACGAGAAATGCGGCTTTGCAGAGGAGGGGCGTCTTCGTCAACGGATTTACCGCAACGGGCGTTATCACGATCTGCTCATCATGGCGGTGCTGCGAGATGAATATGAACAGCGGCAGGTGCAGCAGGCGTAGTTCACGTCCGGTTGCACCCTTGCGCGTTCCTTTCCATTCTCGATCCGCCGCGGTATGTCGTCAAGCCGCGGCAGCGTCCTGGAAAGGCGAAGGGATAAGGTCGGGCTCTCCGTTGCTGCGTATACTGTGTTATATTCATTCAGAATGGAGGCGAAGCGTTGAATATATTGCAAGCATTATTTTTCCCGCCCGAGCAGCCGGGAGGGGTGTCCTCCATGATACCTTATATTCAAGAACGGTTCATTCAGATGAACTGGCAGATGGAGCTGTTCTCCATCCCTAAGCGAGTCAGGGGAAAAGGTCAGGAGGAGGTGATGTTCGACACCTTCGATGTCCAGCAGTTTGCCGGCAATGAGACGATCGGCAAATACTTGCAGACCCTTAGGGACTATGTGTGGTGGACAAAGCTGAGGATTCATAAAAGCTATGATCTGATTCATGCCCATCATCCGATTGCGGCGCTCGTAATGAAGCAACTGTTCCCGGATACGCCTGTGCTGATGACGATCCATTCCAGCTATGAGCGGGAGCTGATTCTCAATGGACGCATCGCCGAGGGCGGGCCTGAGCATCAATTTCTAACCTTGATCTATGGAGAGCTGGAAGCGAAGATGGATGGCCTGCTGACCGTATCAGAGTCATTCCGCTCCTACTTATCTCCCTACCTGAAGCACCCGGAGAGCATTCATGTCATTCCGAACGGCTTCGATGAGAAGCGATTCCGGCCGATCTCCCATGAGAACGAGATTCCGCAGCTCATTACGGTCTGCCGACTCGTCCCGGCCAAGGGATTGGATATACTGCTTCAGGCCTGTGCTGAATTGAAGCGTCGCGGCAAGCCATTCGTCCTTCATATTATCGGGGATGGGCCGATCCGTGAGGAGCTGGAGCAACTGGCTATCTCCCTGGGGTTGTATGATGAAATTATATTTTATGGTTATATGCTTCACCCGGAGGAGTTCATGCCGTTCTTCGATATATTCGTCTTACCCTCCCGAGCGGAGGCATTCGGTTCTGTGTTCGCGGAGGCGGCGCTCTGTCTGCTTGCCCTTGTCGGTACCCGTGTTGGCGGCATCGCCGAGCAGATCGATCATGGTGTGAACGGATTGCTCGTTCCGCCTGAAGACCCGCTGGCCTTGAGTGATGCGCTGGAGCTGCTGGTGTCTGATCCGGTGTACCGCTACAATCTGGCGCGATCGGGCTGGAACAAGGCGAAGCAGGTCTACTCGCTGCAGCGGGTAATTGCAGAGCTGAGGCGAGTATACCGCTCGTATATTCCTGTGTGAGCCGTTTCTGTCGGCTGATAGTGCTGCGGCTATTACCCGCGTGTATACTGGGGAGGACATGACCTCATACGCAGCAGGGCCTGTCCCCTAAGGCCACAAGGGCAAAGGGCTGGATGAGAAAAACGTGAGTTCTCCGTCCAGCCTTTTGGCATGTCTGCTGTAACAGGCAGCTAATATTCTTGGCGGTGGATGTCATCCACTCGTGCCAGCACTTCGGCTCCCAGCTCTGCGAACTTCAATGTAGCCGGTGCGCCCTTCGTCAGGTAGGCTCCGCTTGGAACGAGATTATGCGTGCTAAGGGCCGCCTCGTAGAGCAAGCCTGCTCCTGTAGACGGGTCGGGAAAGAGCAGCTTCATGACAGGTCTCAGTAAGAAAGGCAGTCCCCCCCGATTTTTAGAGTTCATCGTGTTATTGCCGCCCGGATCGACGCTGAGCAGAGTGATTCCCTCTTGATCGAATAGCTGTGGTCCCGCCTCCTGCGTCCATAACGACATCGCGAGCTTAGTCGCGGCGTAAGGCCCGAACAATTTGCGGAAGGAAGCAGGCCGCTCTAGCTCCAGGACATGAAACTGACGAAGGGTGGCGAACGCATTCGTAGACGTGTTAATGACCTTACGATGCTCCCCGCGCCTGAGGAGTTCTTTCAACTCCATCATGATCAGGTACGGCGCGACCGTCTGCAGCTCATAATGGAGCTCGCGTCCTTGCGGAGAGTAACGAATCTCGGGCAGACTACCGCCGGCATTGTTGAACATCAGATCGAGATGGGATTCCTGGGCAAGAATGAGCTCAAGCGTTTGTCTTAATTGTTGGAAATCTGCCAGATCCGCACGATATTCCCTCAGTCTCTGTTCCCTTGCCGCTATCTGGAGAATCGGATCCTCCACAGGGAACGCCGAGCGATTCAGACCGATCACCTGCCACTTCTCGCTTAACAGCCTGCGTGTTAACGCCAAACCGATCCCGCTGCTTGCACCTGTAATCAAAGCGATGTTGTTCCCGTTCATTTTGCTTCTCCCTCCTGTCGGCTTACTTGGCCTTCCCACAGTCTACAAGCTGGAGTCGACTTCAAGTCAAGAGCCGACGTGCAGGAATTGACTTGGAGCTGGCTCCAACTTGTATAATGGAGACATGACAGGAACAGAACAATGGGGGGACAGGATCATGAGCGAAGAACAGACTTATACGATCAGAGAGGCTTCCGAAGAAACCGGGCTTTCCACGGATACGATTCGATACTATGAGAAGATCGGTCTGCTGACGTATGCCAAGCGGAAGCCGAACAGCCATCGTCTGTATCGTGCTGAGGATCTGGAGACGATGCGGATGATCGCTTGCTATAAGAAGACAGGTCTTTCTCTGGAAAGTATGAAGCCCTTTCTTACCCTCCGGCGGGATGAGCCGATAACCGATTACCCGGAATTGGTTGAGCTGGCGGAGAAGCACAAGCGCCACATCGAGCAGCAGATCGCTTCTCTGCAGCAGATTATCGTCTTTCTGGAAAGGCGGCTGTTGACGGGTGGGATCGGTTCGGAACCTGGGAGCTGTACTCTGGCGGAACCGCCCAAAGGACGGCCGCCTGCCTAACCTTGATTGCTTAGCAACTTTCGCGGCCTAGCGCTTGACGATCAGCACCAGCCATCCCAGGCTGATCAGTCCGAACAATGGGTACAGCGTAGAGAGCAGGATGCCAAAGCCGAGCTGACTGAGCAGATAACTGATGAACAGGATGGAGAGGACAATCCAATGCTGTGCGATCCCTAAGCGTTCGTGCAGTTGCAGGGTCAGACCGTATACATTAGCGATCAAGGTCGTGAAGATTTCGGAGAAGATCAGGAAGATGTAGATCCACTGGATGCCCTGTCCGAACTGCTTGGCTATGCCGGCCATCGGGATGGCATATTGGGTGATGCCCGGCATGTTGGCGGATAGTGTAATATGTCCGACCAGCAGCATGAAGCCGATGCCGATCCCGCCGATCCATGCACCGCCGATAATCAACCGGCGATCCTTCACCTTCGCGCCGAGGGGCACGAGCACGGTCTGCGCCATCGACAGATTGAAGGCGGTGTATAGGAACGGCGACATCCAGGCTCCCAGCCAGGAATGGTCATTGACCAGCTCCAGCCAGCGGGTGGAGGTCGGCAGGGGGATCGTTTTGAATAGTAAAATAAAGGTGAATAGCAGCATGGCGGGCACAACGATCGAGTTGACAGCGAGAATGGCGGACAAGCCCTTGCGCAGCAGCATATAGCAAGCGGCCAGCGTAATCACAAGTCCGGTCTGGTAGGACAGATTCAGATGCTCGGAGAAGATCGAACCTGCTCCGGCGAGCATAACGCCGGTTACACCCAGCAGAACCACGATCATAAACAGGCTTACCAGCCGTCCCAGCCGCTCCCCGAATAAGGCAATATTCAAGTCCTCATAGGACACAGCGGATATATCGGCAGCCAGCAGCATCATCTTGGCTCCGAGCCAGATGAACAGCCCGGCGACGAGCAGGATGGTGAACATGCTGATAAAGCCGAAGCGGGTGAAAAATTGCAATATTTCCTGGCCGCTGGCGAAGCCAGCGCCGACGACTGTACCCATAAAGGTGAGGCCGATGCCAAGCATGGTGCCAAGCTTTCGCATTTCCTATTCCCTCCTTGGTCTCCCTTCTATCAGCCTATGTCGCCATATGGACAAGGATGACAGTTAGTTCATCATGAGGAGGGAATGCAGTCCCTGTATGCTTAGATGGCTACATATGGACACAATAAAGCACCCGCGCTGTGGCAGGCTGTTGCGCAGAACAGCTTGCCACAGCGCGGGTGCTAGTGGACGAGTAAGGATGCTAGCCGATAAAAGCAGGGGAATACGTCATTGCAGTCGTGCCATCCGCTGCACAGGCGCGGCTAGCTGTTGACAAATAGCTTGATGGAGAGCACCTCATTGCTCTGCGGATCAAGATCAAGCTTCAGGAACGCGCCTTCAGCCTTATAACCTAGCGTATACGTATTATGATTGGATGGCTTGCCGAGCGCCTTGACCGCATCTTCGCTGGACTGCCCGATACGCAAGCCGTTGAGCCCGGTCTTCACCTTGTCACCGTATACCTCTATGAACTTGACCTTGTACTTGCCATCATAGCCGACCGAGAAGCCGTCGTATTCGTTGATATTCAGCGTTTCCTTCTGATCCTCGGTAGAGAATTCATCCTGAGGCTTGCCATATTGCGCGATAACGGTGTCCTGAGCGTCGCCAATCGAGATGCCGAGCAGCAGCGGTGCCTTGGCGTCCCAGGCTTTGGACGATTCCGTCTTCACCTTGCCGCCGGTTGCCGTCTCTCCTGTACCGGGAGATTTGGCGCTATTGTCCGGCGGGGTAATCAGCGAGGCCGTCTCGTTGTCCTCGGCGGGCTGATTGTCATACGTCTGCTGCGGGCTCTGCTCCTGCGGGTCTGCTTGCTCGCTGTGCTCGCTGTCGTCTGGCTCAGCCACATTGCCCTTGGTTTCTTGTGCGTGTGAATCTACCTTCTGCTCGGAGCCTGCGTCCGCCGTCTGTACGCTCTTGCCCGGCTGCGCCGTCGGCGCTTCCTTGGAGCAGCCAGCAGCCAGTGCGAGCAGCAAGCATGCGGATAGCAGCAGAAGCCTGGATGATTTCATGAGCAGATCCCTCCTTATTGTGTGATCTTCGTCTTGCCCGTTGATGACATAACAACACGATGCCAAGGGAGCTTGGCACTCTGTATATGATACTTAGACGGATAACTTGATAAAAAGTTTCATGGTATTCGCTATTAATCGGCGATTTGCAATAATTTAGCGCCAGAGGCGGCGAAGCAGTTGCGAAAAGTGGTCATTGTATGGTACTTTAACGAAAAGAATCGTAGGAATTGAAGGGAACGTGAACACATGGATATTTTAAAAGACAGAATTCTTCGTGAAGCATCGGTTCTATCAAACGATGTGCTCAAGCTGGACGGACTGCTTAATCATCAGGTGGACCCTGAGCTGACGATGCAGATGGGGCAGGAATTTGCCCGCCGCTTTGCGGAGGAGAACATTACCAAGATCATCACAGTGGAGTCCTCCGGTATCCCGGTTGCCTTCTCGACTGCGCTGACCTTGAATGTGCCGCTGCTCTTTGCCCGCCGCAAGAAAACATTGATCAATGAACCCGATGCGCTCACGGAACGGGTCCCTTCGTTTACCAAAGGCATCGTTACCGATATTATGGTCTCGCGCCAGTATCTTTCACCTGAGGATCGCGTATTGTTTATTGATGATATTATCGCCAATGGCGACGCTGCCCGCGGCCTGATCAAGATTATCGAGCGCTCTGGCGCCCAACTGGCGGGTGTGGGGATCGTCGTGGAGAAAACCTTCCAGGCTGGCGGCCGCGCCATTCGCGAGCAGGGCTATCGCGTGGAATCGCTGGTGCGCATCGCCTCGCTTGATGGCGGTACAATTACTTTTGCATAATGCCGTGTTTCTGAAGGGGACGCTCCGCGTCCCCGCTCGGCCAAGCTCGCGGTTTTTCCATTCATTCCGCTCTTTCCACCGCGGGAGTTTTCCTCTATAATAACAAATAAGTGGCTGAAAGGGAGGCAGAAGGATATGGATAAATTGGAAGTCATGCCAGAATTTTTTCATACTCAATTGTCCGATGCCAAAATTCATTTCGAGCGTGCACTCGATTGCAAACATACCGAGTTCGACACTCTGTATCCGTATATGATTGAGCATCCACAATTTTTCTGGTACAAACGTTATGTCGCCTGGTCGGAGCTATTGACGGTTGTTAAGCTGTGTGAGCAGTTGAACATCCCGTGGCGCGATAAATTCACCGAGAAACAGAGTGAATATATCGCTCAGCGAGTGATGTCGTCGCGGGTGCTGGATGAATGGTACGAGACGAATGACTCCAAGGAGCATGTTGGTTAATGACTGTCGTTTCGTTGCAGGTGGTTGTATAGGATTCAACGGAAGAGACCTCGAAGCCCGGATGGGACCACGGGTCTCTTTGTTTCTACGCGGAACGAAGCTTAGCCCGTCAAGGACGGCGGCAGCCGTTTACGCTTGTCAACGAAGGAGCGGGATGAGAATGATATCAGATGAGCGTCTGGATGCCTTTCGCCAAGATGGCGCGATGGTCAGAGTCGTGCGGGACCAACTGGAGGAGAATGATGTGATCGGCATCGTCGTCGCATGGGATACGGATCAGGTGATGATACGTAAAGCGAACCGGCGAATTGTAAAGCTCAGTCGTGCCCATCATTATGAGCTTGCATCAGAGGAGCGCAGCGATCCGTTCTAATACGGTCACGATCAGGAAGCCAGCTTATGAGCCCTTGCTCACAGGCTGGTTTTTTGCCGCTGCGAAGAGGCGGGGGCTTCATGTGCGCAGCTAGGATGGGGAAGTATCCCGGGCTGCCGTATGCGGGATACTGTTACGAAGAGAAGCGGGGGAATAGACATGTTTTACTCACTAAAAAACCGGCTCATGGCCTTCTTTATTTTGCTGCTTGTTCTCTCGTTCGGCACGATGTCGCTGCTGCTGTTCAATGAAGCGCGCGCACTGGTTCGCAGCTATATTGAATTGTCAGCGCTGGAGAAGATGGACCAATACGGCTCCTTTGTCCAGATGGCGCTGACCCAAATCTATGACTTGTCCTCCTTCGTCTTCAACAGCGAGATGACGAAGGAGTGGGATCGCACGCTATCGGACGCACAGCGGGGCAGCGGGGACAAGATGCTCGCGAATCTGGCACTGAGCCAATTCCTGACGCAGGCGACGAACAACTACTCGGGCGTATCGTCTGTCACGATATACCGCCGGGATGGGCTATGGATCGGCGCCGAGAATCAGGTTGTATCCGACCCCTCGTTTCTGAGCGAGCCATGGTACACCGGATTTCTCAAGCATAGCGAGCGCTGGGTATCCGCCCACACGGATCAGGTGGAGGCTAATTATTCGCGATCATACCAGGTCGTCAGCTTGCTGATGCCGATCGGCACGTTTGAGCCGTCGAAGGCGCGGAATGTAATGAAGGTCAATGTCAGCTCAGATTTTTTACTGGAGCCGCTAAATCGGATTCATCTGGGTGAAAGCGGAAACATTTATCTATTGGATCAGGAGGGACGCCCTGTTCTGCCACAGGACGGGTTTGACCGGTATCCAGAGGCGGCGGACAAGCTGAAGAAGGTTATTGCTTCGTCGACGAAGCAGGGGGTTGAATATGTGCAGAATCATCGGGGACAGACGGATATTCTTGTCTACAAGAAGCTGACCAAAAATAACTGGCTGCTCGCCGGCTTCGTGTCAGAGGAGGATCTGTATGCGAATTTGTCGCGGCTGCGCAGCAGCATGACGATCCTTGCTACCGTTCTGCTGGTAGCCGCGATCGTACTGGCGACCTGGCTCGCCTACAGTATTACCAAGCCGCTCTCACGACTGGTATCCGCCATGCGGCAGGTACAAAAGGGGGAGTTTGCCAATGCGGAGCAGCTCATCCCTGAGCAGCGGGTAATCCGCCACGAGGTCGATTATGCAACCTCGACCTTCCGCCAGATGGTGCAGCAATTGCGCAGTCATATTCAGACGGAATTCGAGCTGAAGCTGCTGCGGCAGCAAGCGGAGTATAAGGCTCTTCTGCTTCAGATTAATCCTCATTTCCTGTTTAATACGCTGGAGCTGCTTAGCAGTCTGGCTATACAGGGAAAGACGAAGCCTACAGTCCGCATCATTGAAGCCTTGGGCAAAATGCTCCGCTTCTCCTTGCGGATCAGTGAGGATTTAATCCCGCTTAGGGAGGAGCTGACGTACATTCGCCATTATGTGAGCATCCTGCAAATCCGGTTTGGCGAGCGTCTTGATCTGACGATCCAGGAAGAGGGTGAGCTGGAGCAACTGGAGATAGCAAAGTTTATATTGCAGCCGTTGATCGAGAATGCGGTCAAGTATGGCTTTGCAGAGCAAATGGAAGCGAAGGTCGTCATTACCATCCGCCGGGAGGGCGGGCGTCTGCGCCTGATTGTCACGGATAATGGATCTGGCATGTCCGCACAGCGATTGGCTGAGCTGACAGAGAATAAAGGGGCGATAGAGATGGATCAAATTTTGCGCAGCAAATCCAAGCAGATCGGGCTTCGCAATGTGCTGGCACGCTGCCAGCTTTATTATGGCTCATTGTTCGAATATACGATTCAATCGAGGGATAGTGGCCCAGAGCGCGGAACGATGATTGAGCTGATCATACCCGTACAAAGGAGGACGCAGGATGTACCGCGTATTGATCGTGGATGATGAACCGGAAATCCGTCAAGGACTTCGCCTGAAGGCAGACTGGGCTGAGCTTGGGCTGACTGTGGCGGGAGAGGCGGGCAACGGCAGTGAGGCGATGGAATGGCTGGAGCGGCATACCGCTCAGATCGTAATTACGGATATGAATATGCCCATTATGAACGGGGTCTCCTTTCTGGAGACATGCAGCGGCCGCTATCCAGATATAAGGCTAATCGTGATTACCGGCTATGAGGATTTCAATTATGCCCGGGCGGCGGTGCGTCATCAGGCACGAGATTATCTGCTCAAGCCGGTCTCAAGCTCTGAGCTGACAGAGGTTCTGATGAAGGTTGTACAGGAGCTGGATCAGGCGCGCACGACTGTAGACCAGCAGAGTGTGCTGGAATGGCGGCTCTCGGAGTATTACAAGGAGATGAAGGAGCATTGTATTCTCCAGCTCGTCAAGGAGGGGCTGGTCTATGAGCAGGCCATGCTGGAACGGTCGAGGCGCTTCGACCTGGAGCCATGGCAGGAAATTCCGGTGCGGTTTATAACAGCAGGGCTGCTGGAGCGGGATCATGAGCCAGAGCAAGAGCGGTCGGCTCACAAGCTGCGTCTGCCCTTTGAGCTGCTCTGTCGAGAACTGGCCGCTACGGCAGTGGACTGGGGCGATGTCCACGTCTTTCGAGATGCCAATTACCCGGGATTGATGCACTACATTATTCAGGAGGCGGCAGGAGCGGCAGAGGGATTCAGCAATCTGCTGCGAGCGTGTATCGTGAACAACCTGGGGCTCGTGCCCACCATCGCATATAGCGAAGTCAGGACAGGCTTTGGCGAATGGAAGGAGGGGTATATGTCGGCTCTGTTAGCCTGGAATTTATCCCATAGCGACCAGCGCCATGAGACGAATATGCTGGCTGAGGACACTGCCAGGCAGCTAAGGCGGCATCTGGCTCATGGCGAGCTGGAGCCGTTCCGGCGGGTGGTCGTCAAGGAGCTGGAGACGGTATATAGCCAATCGCGGCCAGGCTTTGTGAAGCTGGTGCTGCAGCTATATTTGCTGCTGGATCATGCCGCTTATGGGAAGGGACTGGAGATGGGCAGCGGGAGCCAGCTTTGGCTTAGGCCGGAGCGTGTCTGGGAGTTTAATACCCCGGCGAAGGCAGAGCAATTCATTAGCGAATTGGCGGAGAAGATTATCCTTCATGGACGCGAGGACAAGGAGGAGCCGGACTCATCCGCGATCCGCGAGGCGAAGCGTTTTATTGATGAGAATTACATGTATGATCTGACGCTGACGATGCTCGCGGAGCGCTATCGTTATCATCCGACCTATTTCTCGGAGATGTTCAAGGCCCAGGTGGGCACCAGCTTTATTCATTATGTCACGGATATTCGGATGAAGCATGCGGTACGCCTGCTTGAGGGGACAGAGCTAGGCCTTGGGGATATCGCCGAGCTGACGGGCTTCTCCAATGCCAGTTATTTTAGCTCCAAATTCAAAAAGCGGTACGGCCTATCGCCGTCGGAGTATAGAAATTCGCGTCAGTAAGCAGGGGAATCGACCAGCTATCCGAAAAAAACGATAATGAACATCCGAAAAGATCGTATTCAGCCTCGACCTTCTTGCCTCTACAATAGAGCTATACAGAAGCTAGTTCTACAAGATAAGGAGGAGAGTGCGATGCAAGCTGCACGCAGACGGTCGCTTGACAGCCATAACAAGACGGCGTATCTGTTTTTACTACCATGGCTGGTCGGCTTTGTCGGCCTGACGCTCGGGCCGATGCTCGGTTCGTTGTATTTATCCCTGACCAAGTTTAATTTGCTGAATCCCCCTGTGTGGCTAGGACTGGACAATTACGCGAGCATTTTCAGCCAGGATCCGACCTTCACAGGCTCTCTGTCGCTCACCTTTACGTATGTGCTGGTGTCCGTACCGCTGCGCCTGGCCTTCGCGCTCATGGTCGCGCTGGCGCTGAACAAGGGGATTCGGGCGCTTGGCCTGTACAGAACGGTCTACTATATTCCGTCTCTGCTGGGCGGCAGTGTGGCGATTGCGATTGTATGGCGCAACATCTTTGACGGAGACGGTCTGGTTAATCAGGCGCTGGCCTGGTTCGGAATTGAAGGGCCGGCCTGGATCGCTCACCCGGATTATATTTTGTCCACCATTATTACGCTGTCTGTATGGCAATTCGGCTCGGCGATGGTGATTTTTCTGGCAGGACTCAAGCAGGTTCCCGCCGATCTGTACGAAGCAGCGCAGGTCGACGGCGCAGGGAAGACGAGGCAATTTTTCCGCATTACGCTGCCGATGCTGACACCGGTTATATTCTTCAACCTGGTGATGAGCATTATTAATTCCTTTCAGGTTTTTACACCAGGCTTTGTTATTGGAGACGGACGCGGGGGGCCGCTGAACGCTACGATGTTCTATACGCTGTATCTCTATATGAAAGGGTTCTCATTCTTTGATATGGGGTATGCCTCTGCGCTGGCCTGGCTTATGCTCCTGATTATCAGCTTTTTTACTGTCATTGTATTTCTGACCTCCAAATATTGGGTGTTCTATGGTGACGGCAAGGAAGGGGGGAGGTAGGCAGATGGACAAGAAGGTATGGACCCATGCAGGCAAGCACACGCTGATTATTGCCTTCGGGCTGCTGATGCTTTATCCGGTGCTATGGCTGCTGAGCAGCTCCTTCAAGCCGAACAGTCTTATTTTCTCAGATACGGGCATCTGGCCCGCCCAATTGACGCTAGATAATTACTACAATGGCTGGAAGGGTCTGCAAGGCATCTCCTTCGGCACGTTCTTCGCTAACTCGGCTCAGATTTCGGTGCTCTCGGTGCTTGGCAATATCGCGACCTGCTCCTTGGCCGCTTATGCATTTGCCCGCTTGAATTTCCGGTTCAAGAAGCTGTGGTTCAGCCTGATGCTGGTGACGATTATGCTGCCCTACCATGTTTCGCTGATTCCGCAATACATCATCTATAACGAGCTGGGCTGGATTAACACCTATCTGCCGCTCATCCTGCCCAAGTGGCTGGCTCATGATTCCTTTTTTATATTGCTGATGGTGCAGTTCATCCGGGGGATTCCCAAGGAGCTGGACGAGAGTGCAACGATAGACGGCTGTAGTCAAGGGCAGCTTTACTTTCGGATTATCATGCCGCTGCTGGTTCCGGCTTTGATTACAACGGCGATCTTCACCTTCATCTGGACATGGGATGATTTCTTCAGCCAGATGATTTATCTCAGTGATATTAAGCAATTTACGGTGCAGTTAGGTATTCGTTCGTTGTTCGATCCTTCCGGAGAGTCGGATTGGGGAGCCTTGCTGGCGATGTCAGCGCTATCGCTCGTCCCCATCATGACGATATTTCTGGCCTTTCAGAAATATTTTTTGGATGGCATTGCGACAACTGGACTAAAATAAATCATTTGGGGGATGAACCATGAAAAAACAGCTTGGATTTGCAGCGATGGCTTTACTGCTCGTTCTGATGACCGCATGCGGCAACAGTGGCACGAAGGGGACGGAGGAAGGCAAGGCAGGCCAGCCGACCGGCACGGCTGAGGCCGGGGAGCAGGTGGAGATTCGCATGATGTGGTGGGGCGACCAGAAGCGTGCGGATCGCACGAACGAGGCGCTGCGTAAATTTGAAGACAAGCATCCGAATATTAAGATTGTGGGCGAGTTTGCGCCCAGCTCCGGTTATTTCGACAAGCTGAATACACAGCTCGCCTCCGGCACCGCGCCGGATGTGTTCTTCCTGGGCGGCAACGTCGTCGATTATGCGAACAAGGGTGTACTGCTGGAGCTGGATCCGTATGTCGGCAAGCAGCTTGATCTGTCTGATATGGATACCTCCATGATTCAATACGGCACACTGGGCGGCAAGCTGGTGCATATCTCCGCCGGAGCCAATGCCAGGGCAATCGTCGTCAATACGAAGCTGTTCGAGCAAGCCGGTCTGCCTATTCCCCAAGATGGCTGGACGTGGGAGGACTATGCCAGCACAGCCAAGCAAATCTCGGAGAAGCTGGGCAAGGGCTACTATGGAACCTATGACTTTACTGTGGACGGTCTGGATATCTTCCTGAAGCAGCGTGGGCAGCAGCTCTATGACATGGATAAGGGGACATTGGGATTTGATCAGGAGCAGGCAGAAGCCTGGTTCACCTATTGGGATCAAATGCGGAAGACGGGCGGTGTAGTCACCCCTGAACTACAGATCTCCAATCCGCCATCGGACACCAGCAAGTCGCTGGTGGTAACGGGCAAGGTTGCTATGAGCTTGATTCCATCCAATCAACTTGGCGCACATCAGAATCTGATTGAAGATCGGCTGGAGCTGGTACAGATTCCTAGAGGGCCAAAGGGAACAGGGGTTGTATTTGAATCGAGTCAGGGCATGTCCGGCTACAAGAAAACGGAGCATCCTGAAGAAGTGGCACAGTTAATTAACTTCTGGATTAATGACCCGGATGCCGCCCGTATTCTTGGCAATGACCGCGGGGTTCCTGTAACCTCCAAGATGCGTGAGGTGTTGGAGCAAGATGCTAGTCCGACCGATCAGGCGATCTATCATTATTTGGGGCGGGTATCTGCTGCGACAGAGAAGGAGCCGTTCAATGTCAGCTATAATCCTCCGGGCAATACCGAGTTTTCCAAGCTGTTTGAGACAACGGTGCAGGAGATTGGCTTCAAGCGAAAGGATGTCAAGCAGGGGGTAGCCGATTTCTATAACGGTACGGTTCAAATTTTCCAAAATAATCAGTAAGCCCGCGACCGGGTCATGGAGGTGTCATCATTGAAGGAGAGACTGCTTCAGAGGCTGCGCGAGCTGCAGATTGAGGAGAGAACGGGGACGCTGAAGAAGGCAAGCGATCAGCCGGTTCTAGAGGAGTGGAAGCGCTCCGGCGTGAAGTTCGCCGCCTCGTCGGGTCGGCTGGAGAAGGTCTATTATCTTGCGCTCAGCAAGCTGCTGGATTGCATCGTGCCTACGCTGGAGGCCGGGCCCGTGCTGCATGAGGGAGGCATCTATCTGGGATGCTGGCTGGAGAGCACGGGGACGATCAATACGGAGATGCTATCCCGTTATGTACCCTCCGTTGCCCGTTCAACATATGAACTGTTCGCTGATTATCAGCGCGAGGATGGGCTAATGCCCTATAAGCTGACGCAGGAGGGGCCGGCCTTCCGGCAAATCCAGATGGTCACACCGCTGGCCAGGAGCGTCTGGAATCATTATCTTCTTCATGGCAAGGATGAGCCCTTCCTGCGCAAAATGTACAGCGCGATGAAGCGGCAGGATGCGTGGCTCGCCCGTTATCGCAATACCCGCGGCACGGGCTGTGTGGAGGCGTTCTCTACCTTTGATACGGGACATGATCTGTCCCCGCGCTTCTGGCATGTACCGGATACCCCTTATTGGAATGATCCGACAAGGTATCATCCCGATTCGCCGCTGCTGCCGTTCCTGGCTCCTGATTTGACAGCGAATGTGTATTGTCAGCGTCTCTATCTGAACCGAATGGCAGCGGTGCTCGGTGAGCGGGAGGAGAATTGGCAGCGCCTGGCTGAGCAAAGTCTGGAGAGTCTTATTCGCCATTGCTATGATGCGGAGGATGAATTCTTCTATGATGTGGATCGCAACGGGGAGTGGGTGCGGGTACAGTCGGATGTGTTGTTGAGGGTGCTTGCGTGTGAAGTGGCGGACAGATCCTTCTTCGATCGGGCACTGAAGCGCTATTTGCTCAATACCAGGAAATTTTTTGCCAAATATCCGTTCACCTCCCTGGCAATGGACGATCCGCGGTTCGATCCCTCCTCCAGCTATAATACATGGGGAGGAACAACCAATTTCCTCAGTCTGATTCGGACGCCGCATGCCTTTGAGCATCATGACCGCCATGTGGAGCTGACCTGGATTATGCAGCCGATCATGAATGCGGCAGCTAATATGACCCGCTTCCCCCAGGCGCTCTCTCCATGGACGGGGCAGGAGGGCTTCACGCAGACGTATTCACCAGCGATTCTGTGCGTGCTTGATTTTGTGGAGCGACTATGCGGCATTCTGCCCACCCCGGACGGTCAGCTCTGGTTCACCGGGCTGATCCCTTGGGATATGGATCATGGCGATGAGATCGCCCATGAGCTGGCCTATAGTCGGAGCGTGGATGGCAGGAGGTATGAGCTGGTGAATACGCAGGATCGCGCAGAGGTCTATCGCGACAGCAAGCTTCATCTCGTCTTCCCAAGCGGTGTAAGAGCCGTAACCGACCGGGAGGGGAAATTGCAGAGGCTGATTGGGATGACGATTAGAAGAGTGGAAGGAACCCTATGGTATGAGGGCCGCGAAATCCCGTTTGGCGTGAGTGGAAATGAACAGTTGGATTATTGCGAGGGTCAATGGACGACGGTACTGGATATTGGCGTTGTCACTCCTGCCTATCGGTAGATTTATTGAACGGAAAATCGCTTCATTATGGGATGGCGAGTGTCTCCATCTCATGCATGAAGCGATTTCTTTTTTCTCATTTTCGTCACCAAATGTTAACCGAATTTCCACAGCAAGAAGCTCCTGAATATTTCAACAAGCACAATATGTTGTTATAATTTAAGAATAATACAACTATATATTGTGTTTGTTGAGATGGATAGATTACATAACGGGAGAGGGGAAAGGGATATGCTGGAGCTGAAGCAGCCGTCGTATGGCAGGGGGATGCTGGACGATGTGATTCATTTGGGAGAGGAAATTATTGCAGGGAGCAACAAGGAGCTATTGCGGGAGAATGCGAATCTGAATGGGGAGAGCTTCTCTGGCAAATCCGGCAAGCTTGGGAGCGAATATGCCAAGTGGTATGCAAGGAGCTTCATTATGCCGCCGCGGCTCGTGGAGGCGATGGAGGATAATCGGGTGTATGTGCATGATCTGGATCATTATGCGCTCGGGACGACTAACTGTATCTTCGTGCCGTTCGACAGGCTGCTGCGGCAAGGCTTCAATACCGGCAATGGCAGTGTTCGCCCTCCAGGCTCGATTATGTCGGCGATGGCGCTGGTCGCTATTATTTTTCAATCTCAGCAAAATGCCCAGTATGGCGGCGTGTCCGCCAATAAGCTCGACCATGACCTGGCGCCTTATGTGAAGCGCTCCTTCGTCAAGCATTTCCGCAAAGGGCTGGATTATTTCGGGGAGCAGGATGGCCTTCAGGAGCAAGGGGAGGTCGGGGATTTCTCCATGGGACAGACCGACCTGGCAGAGCGATTTCCTGGCGCCTACCGTTATGCGTTGCAGGAGACGCGCGCGGAGACGATGCAGGCCGCAGAGAGTCTGATCCATAACCTGAATACGATGTCGAGCCGCTCCGGCGGACAAATTCCGTTCACCAGCATTAACTATGGCACGTGCACCACCCCAGAAGGACAATTGGTCATTGAAGCGCTGCTGACGGCGACGATGCAGGGGCTGGGCAGCGGGGAGACGCCGATCTTCCCGATCCAGATCTTCAAGTGCAAGCAGGGTGTCAATCAGCAGCCGGACGATCCGAACTATGCTCTATTTCTCCTGGCTGCCGAATGCTCAGCGAAGCGGCTGTACCCGAACTTTGCTAACCTGGATGCTCCGATTAATCTGGCTTTCTATGACCCGACGAATCCAGATACGGAGTTTGCGACGATGGGCTGCCGAACCCGGGTGGTTCATGATCGATTCGGGCGCAATCATCTGTCAGGCAAGGGGAATCTGTCCTTTAACACGGTGAATCTGGTTCGTCTGGGATTAAGGCATGGCATCGTCAGCGGGCGAAGACGAACGCCTGATGAGGCAAGCTTCTATAGCGAGCTGGAGGATAGCCTGGAGATTGCGCTGCAAGGTCTGCTGCATCGGTTCAGCATTCAGGCCGCACAGCCTGCCAAGGCTTCAGATTTCATGATGCGCGAGGGAGTATGGGAGGGAGGCGAGCAGCTCCATCCAGAGGAGCAGGTGGGCTCTCTGCTGCGTCATGGCAGTCTATCGATCGGCTTTATTGGGTTGGCGGAGTGTATGAAGGCGATGTATGGCAGGCATCACGGCGAGAGCCAGGAGGTTTATGACAAGGCGCTGGGGATGATTCGCTATATGCGGGCGTTCTGCGATCGTCAGAGCGAGCGGCATCAGCTTAACATAACGCTGTTTGCAACGCCTGCGGAGGGATTGTCTGGCAAGTTCACGATCAAGGATCGGCAGACCTTTGGATCGATTGCAGGAGTTACCGACCGGGAATATTACACGAACTCGTTCCATATACCGGTCTATTATCCGATCCGTGCGGCGCGCAAGATTGAGCTGGAGGCACCGTTCCATCAAGAATGCAACGCCGGAGCCATCTCCTATGTGGAGCTGGAAGGGGCTGCCCGAGTGAACCCGCCTGCATTTCTGTCGTTGATCCGGTATGCGCTGGCGCAGCAGGTCAGCTACTTCAGCATTAACCATCCGATCGACCGCTGTCCGGCCTGCGGCTATGAGGGGCTGATCGGCGCAAGCTGTCCGGGTTGCGGCAGCCATGAGAGCGAGGTGCCGATGCGGCGGCTGCGGCGCGTGACCGGCTATCTGACGGGCGACTATCAGACACGCTTCAACGCGGCGAAGCAGGCCGAGGTGCGCGATCGGCTCCGACACGGCATATGAGGCTATGCGGGTATAAGCCGGAATCGGTGTCGGAGGGTGAAGGGCTGCGGGCGGCGATCTATATTAGCGGCTGCCGCCATCGCTGCCCCGGCTGCTTTAGCGAGCCGACGTGGGATTTTGAGTATGGAGAGCCGTTCACGCTGCAACGGCAGGACGAGCTGATCACAGACATCTGCAGCAACCCGCTGCTGGATGGCATTACCTTGCTGGGCGGCGATCCGTTCTTCTCAGCCGCGGAGGTCGCGCTATTCGTCGATCGGCTGCAGGCGGCCGCACAGCGGCCGCTTAGCTGCTGGGCCTATAGCGGATTTACGTATGAGCAGTTGTCCAGCAGGCCCGGCTCTCCCTCCTATGAGCTGCTGCGTCGCTGTGACGTGCTGGTGGATGGCCGTTATGAGGAGGAGCTGCGAGACGTGTCGCTGCCGTATTGCGGAAGCAGCAACCAGCGCATAATCCGCGTACAGGACAGCCTGGCTGAGCACAGCGTGGTGCTATGGCAGCCAAGCTGCTCATGGGAGCTGGGCTGGACAGAAGAGCGTAGATGAGGATCGAACATAGATAGGGCGATGCATGCTGTCCACACAAAGAGACGGCCATACCCATTCACGCGGGTATGGCCGTCTCTCAGGTAGCATAGGCTAGGCGAGGAAGATCAGCACGAGCGTGCCGACAGCAAAGCAATAAAAAGAGAAATATTTCAGATTGCCGCGCTCCATAATGCCCATAAACCAGCGCAGCGCGTAATAGCTGGCGACCAATGAGCAGATGAAGGCTAGCGCGTAGGGCAGCGCAAGCTGGCCAAGCTGCGGGTCAGATACCAGCTCCTTCGTCTCCAGAATCATCCCGCCGACACTGATCGGTATGTACATCAGGAAGGAGAAGCGTAGCGCCGTCGACTGCTTCAGTCCCAGACCCAAAGCCGCGACGATGGTGGAGCCGGAGCGGCTAATGCCTGGAATGAGGGCAACCGCTTGCGCCAATCCGATGATCAGTGCATCCCGTAATCTCAGTTGTGAATCACTCTTGCGTCCGCGCAGATTGCGGATCAGCCAAAGCGCGACCCCTGTCAGCAGCAGGGTAACCCCGATGGTGGTCATGCCCTTGAACGTCTCCCCGATTACACTCTTGAACAATACGCCGATGATTCCTGCCGGGATCGTCGCAATAATGAGGTAGATGATGAACATAAAGTCCTGGCGCGCCGCTTCCTCGCGTCGCACAATATAGGCCCAGCCGTTGACGCATAGCCGGATAAGATCCGACCTGTAGATCAGCAGCACCGCAAGCAACGAAGCAAAATTAACCAGCACCTCAAAGGACAAGCCCTCGATATGCATGCCGAACAACTGCTGGGCGATAATCAGATGACCGCTGGAGGATACCGGGATCGGCTCCGTTAGCCCTTGGAATAGCCCAAGCAGCGCGTATTTCACTAGCAACCACACATTTTCCATTCGAATAAAACGCACCTTTCTTTTGTTAGTGATGCAAAAATACCATTCCGTGATCTTTTTTGCCCAATATTGAACAGGAAAAGAGAATTTTGGGCATACTTTATAGGTATGCCGGGCAATACGATGTCTTGCGGAGATTAGGTCGGATGCCCGTCCGACTTGACCAGGCGCTTCATATTGGGCGGCAGTGCCATAGATATGCAGGAAGATACAGGCTCGTACTAATGATAAATGGGGATGCCTCCAGTGTCAAAGTCTTAAAGTCTTAAATGGCTGACCGATGAGTAAATCGAGGCATAAACAGTGTACAGGAAGGGAGGATGTTATGGTTCTCAATTTGTTCTTGGTCGTGCTATTAATCGTATTCACGGCTTTCTTCGTCGCCACGGAATTTGCCATTATCCGTATTCGTCCGAGCCGGGTGGACCAGATGGTGCTTGAGGGACGAAAGAATGCGCTCGCTGTGCAGCGGGTCACGTCTCATCTGGATGGCTATCTGTCCGCCTGCCAGCTCGGGATTACGATAACGGCGCTGGCGCTCGGCTGGCTGGGCGAACCGACAGTAGAGCGGCTGCTGCACCCTCTGTTCGAACGAATTCAGCTCGGGGACAATCTGACGCATATTATATCCTTCGGCATCGCTTTTTTGCTGATGACCTATCTCCACGTCGTGCTTGGCGAGCTTGCGCCCAAGACGCTGGCGATACAGAAGGCGGAGTACATCTCGGTGGTGTGCGCACCGCTGATTATTATATTCTACAAGCTGATGTATCCGTTCATCTGGCTGCTTAACGGCTCCGCTAACAAGCTGATTCGTCTGCTGGGCATGAAGCCGGCCAGCGAGCATGACGAAGCGCACTCCGAGGAGGAGATCCGAATCATCCTGTCGGAGAGCTATCAGAGCGGCAAGATCAACAAGACCGAATTCGGGTATGTGAATCGAATCTTTAATTTTGATGAGCTGTTAGCCAGAGAGATTATGATTCCACGCACGGATATGATCTGTCTGTACGCCAACAAACCGCTGGCGGATAATATTGCAATCATCAAGCGTGAGCAGTATACCCGGTTCCCGGTAGCGATGGAGAACAAGGACAACATTATCGGAATGATCAACACGAAGCAGTTTTTTCTGAGCTATGACAATCAACAGGACTTTGACTTCAAAAAGCTGCTTCGTCCGGTGCTGACCGTATCGGAGGTTATGCCTGTCAAGCTGCTGCTCAAACGAATGCAGCAGGAAAATGTTCATATCGCGCTGCTGATGGACGAATATGGCGGAACGTCAGGACTGATCACCATAGAGGATATACTGGAGGAGATTGTGGGAGAGATTCGTGACGAGTTCGACCAGGATGAGAAGAGGGAGATCGAGAAGCTGGGCGATAACCGCTATCTGGTCGAGGGCGTCGCGCTGATCGATGAAATCAATGAGCTGCTCGACATCCATCTCGTGCATGAGGATGTCGATTCTATCGGCGGCTGGATCTATGCGCAGCAGCCTGATCTGGACAAAGGGGTGGAGTGGCATTATGACACGTTAACCTTCATTGTAAGGGAGCGGGATAAGCGCCGTATTCGCAAAATCGAGATCATTAAGCATAGCGAGTAGACGAAATCAGGCGGAACGATGGATAATGGTTGATTCTCCCTGGAATGCATGTTAGAATTTATGACATCGTATTTCGCTATGAGCATGCAATAGTCATACTGCGTTGGCGATACGATGCCGGCGCAGTTTTTTTATGTACAAGGGGGATGGATGATGAGCTTGCCATTCACAGCAAGACGCTCAAGAACGCTGCTGCTGGCGCTCTGCCTGCTGGCGGTGCTGCCGGCCTGTGCAGCGTCCAAGTCGCAGCCGCTTGCAGAAGCTGGCGAGGCAGTGCGGAAGGATTCGCTCGTGCTGGCTGTGGGTGCGGAGCCGGAGGGCGGATTCGATCCAACAACAGGCTGGGGACGCTATGGATCGCCGCTCATTCAGAGCACCTTGCTCCAGCGCAAGGCGGATATGAGCTTGACGGGGGATTTGGCACAGGGGGTTGAACGCTCAGAGGATGGATTACGGTGGAAGGTTGCCTTACGCGAGGATGCGCTTTTTTCCGATGGGAGGCCTGTAACGGCAGAGGATGTGAAGTTTACCTTCGATACGGCGAAGGCGAATGGCTCGGTCATTGACTTGACCAATCTCGCCGCAGTAGAGACCGCCGGGTCGTATGAGGTTGAATTCATACTGAAGGCGCCGCAGTCGACCTTCGGGGCGGTGCTTGCTGCGACTGGCATCGTGCCGAGGCATGCCTACGGGAACGACTATGCGAGTCGCCCCATCGGTTCGGGACCGTATAAGCTCATCCAGTGGGATAAAGGACAACAGGTGATTATGGAGGCCAATGAGCTGTACTATGGGGGCAAGCTTCCATTCCAACGGCTGACGCTGCTGTTTCTGAGCGAGGACGCTGCCTTTGCTGCCGCCAAGTCGGGTGCTGTCGATATGGCCTATATCCCTGCCACCTTCAGCAAGCAGCAGGTGGCAGGCTACCAACTGGAGAGAGCGGGCACCGTGGATAATCGCGGCATATCCTTTCCCTATGTGAGGTCGGGAGGCCGGACGGAGAAGGGCGATCCGATCGGCAATGATGTCACCTCCGATCTGGCGATTCGCAAGGCCATCAATGTGGCGATCGACAGGCAGGCGCTGGTGGACGGTGTGCTGGAGGGCTATGGAACGCCGGCCTATACGATCGTTGACGGCTTGCCGTGGTGGAATGCGGAGACGGTGTTTGCTGATGGCGATATGGAGCAGGCGCGGCGGCTGCTTAGCGAAGGCGGCTGGGCGGATGCTGATCATGACGGCATCGTAGAGAAGGAGGGGCGGAAGGCTCAATTCCAGCTCCTCTATCCAGCAGGCGATGTCATCCGCCAGTCGTTGGCCCTTGCGGCGGCCGATCAGGTGCATGCGATCGGAATTGACATGCAGGTCGAGGGCAAGTCCTGGAGCGAGATCGAGCGGTGGATGGCCTCCAGTGCTGTGCTATGGGGCTGGGGGAGCCAGGACCCTATGGAAATGTATAACGTGTATAGCAGCAAGTACCGTGGAGTTGGCTATTATAATGTGAATTATTACAGCAACAAGAAAGCAGATGAGTGGATGGAACGAGCACTCCGCGCCAGCAGCGAGGAGGAAGCGGCCAGTTATTGGCAGCTTGCGCAATGGGACGGGGAGACAGGACTAAGCGAACGGGGCGATGCGCCATGGGCATGGCTGGTCAACGTGGATCATCTCTATCTGGTGAAGGAGCAGCTCTATATCGGTACGCAGCGAATTCATCCTCACGGGCATGGCTGGCCGGTGACCGATAATATTACGGAGTGGACCTGGCGACCATGATTCGCCGTCTGCTGCGGTTTGGGCTGCTTCATGCATTGCGGCTGGCGAGTCTGCTGCTGGCGATCAGCATCGTGTCCTTCCTGCTGGTGAGGCTTGCGCCGATTGACCCGGTTCAAGCGTATGTCGGGGCGGATCTGCTCAAGGTGAGCGAGCAGCAGCGGGAGGAGATCGCCGCTTATTGGGGGCTGGATAAGCCGTTGCCGCAGCAGTATCTAGCCTGGGGCGGAGCCGTCTTGCGTGGCGACCTGGGCACCTCGATGACATATCGCGAGCCGGTGGCGTCTGTTATCGCCGACCGTTTCTGGGCGTCGCTGGCGCTGATGGCCAGTGCCTGGTTGTTGTCCAGCGTGATCGGCTTTGCCGCAGGGGCAACAGCAGCGATGCATCGCGACCGCTGGCCGGATCGCCTCATCCAATGGTACTGCTATACCTTGGCGGCGACACCCGCCTTCTGGCTGGGATTGCTGCTGTTGATGGTGTTTTCCGTGTGGCTCGGCTGGTTCCCCTTGGCGCTCAGTGTTCCGGCCGGCGTTCCAGCAGAGCAGGTGACGCTTGCCGACCGGGTGAGCCATATGCTGCTCCCGGCAATCGTGCTGAGCATCTCCGGCATCGCTTCTGTAGCGCTGCACACACGATCGAAGCTGTCGGATGTGCTGGATAGCCCCTATGTGCTGTATGCAAGAGCACGCGGCGAGCGCGGCCTGCAGCTATTCTGGCGGCACGGCTTGCGCCATGCAGCGCTGCCAGCCATCACGCTGCAATTCGCGGCATTTGGCGAGCTGTTTGGCGGTGCGGTGCTGGTGGAGCAGGTGTTCTCGTATCCGGGGCTCGGGCAAGCGACAGTACAGGCGGGAGTTCGCGGCGATGTTCCGTTGCTGCTCGGTATGGTGCTATGCTCGGCTTGCTTTGTTTTCGCGGGCAATCTCATTGCGGATCTGATCGCTCAGCTCCTTGACCCTAGACTTGGTCAAGGAGGTGAGGAGCATGAAGCGAGCATGGCGAAGGATGAATAATCGGCGGCGCTTCCCCTTCCATCGGATGAACCGCCGTCAAGTGGCAGCCTTAGCTGTGCTGACGGTCGTGCTGCTGCTGGGCACGGTCGTTGCCGTGGGGCTATGGCTTCCGGCGTCGGGGCTAAGCACACAACTGGAGGCGCGCAATCAACCGCCATCTGCTGCCCATTGGTTCGGGACAGACTGGCTGGGCAGAGATATGCTGACACGGACGCTCAAAGGGCTGACGCTCAGCATCGGCGTTGGTCTGGCAGCAGCATGCTGCAGCACGATGCTGGCTGCGGTGCTGGCGGTACTGGCTACTCTTAGTAAGCTGGCTGATCGTCTGGTCAGTTGGGTGACGGACTTGTTCCTGAGCGTGCCGCATCTGGTCACCCTGATTCTGATCTCCTATCTGCTAGGGGGAGGCGTCAAGGGCGTGTTGGTCGGCATCAGCTTGACCCACTGGCCGGCGCTATTGCGAATCCTTCGCGCCGAGCTGCTCCAGCTTCGCTCGAAGGACTATGTGCAGCTATCGGTGCAACTGGGCAAGTCAAGACGATGGATTGCCTGCAATCATCTGCTGCCTCACCTGCTGCCGCAGCTATTGACTGGCCTGCTGCTGATTTTCCCGCATGCCATATTGCATGAGGCAGCGATAACCTTTGTTGGTCTGGGCCTGTCTCCGCATCAGCCAGCCATCGGCATCATCCTGTCTGAATCGATGCGCTATCTATCCACAGGTTATTGGTGGCTGGCCTTCTTCCCCGGTGCCTGCCTGCTCATCATCGTGCGTGCCTTCGACCGCGCCGGGGAGCATCTGAAGCGACTGGCAAGTCCGGCATCCTCGCAGGAGTAGTCGTCCGAGCCTTGAATCGATTATCGGCAATGGGCAATGATACAGCCTCAGGAAGGAGAATCGCAATGACGCTGCTAGACATTCGTCAGTTAACGCTGTCATTTTCCCAGTACAGCGGTCTGTTCCGTCGCCGGACAGTGGAATCGATTCATCGGCTTGAGCTGTCGCTCGGCGCAGGCCGTCTCGTTGCAGTGGTCGGCTCCAGCGGCTCCGGCAAAAGTCTGCTTGCTCATGCCATAATGGGGCTGCTTCCCCGCAACGCCAGCTTGGCGGGCGAGATGCTGTACAAGGGGGAGCCGCTAACCCCCCGCCGTCAGGAGCAGCTACGCGGAACCAGCCTGATGCTGATTCCGCAGTCGGTAGATTATCTGGACCCGCTGATGCGTGTAGGCAGTCAGGTGACAGGAGCAGGCGGGGGGCATAAGGGAGAGCAGCTTGATCGTATCTTTCGGCGCTATGGACTGGAGGAGCGGGTGAAGCGTCTATATCCGCATCAACTGTCAGGCGGCATGGCCAAGCGGGTGCTGACCGCCGCGGCAACGCTGGGCGAGGCAGAGCTGATCATTGCCGATGAGCCGACAAGCGGTCTGGGCACGCAGCAGGCAGCGGCGGCGGTCGGTCGGTTGCGGGAGCTGGCCGACCAAGGCGCCGGCGTACTGATCATCACGCATGATCTGGAGGCTGTGGTGGATTGGGCGGATCAGATTGCCGTCTTCTATGCAGGCACGATTGTTGAGCTGGCGCCAGCAAGGCGATTCGCCGGGGATGGCTCGCAGCTCCGCCATCCGTACAGCCGGGCACTGTGGGATGCGCTGCCGCGTAACGGCTTCACCGTGCTGCCCGGCTCGCAGCCGTTGCCGGGAGAGCGTGCTAGTGGCGGCTGCCCGTTCCAGCCACGCTGCCTCCTGGCTACACCGAGCTGCGGCAGGCAGCATCCGCCGCGCCAGCGCGACGAGGAAGGGTGGGTGAGGTGTATTCATGCGACTTGAAGCAAGCAGGCTGGGGTTTCGTCATTCTGACGGTGCCTGGTTGTTCCGCTCCGTGGAGCTGCAGCTTACTGCGGGCACAATTACCGGACTTATGGGACCTAGCGGCAGCGGCAAGACGACGCTGGCGCGGGTGCTGGCTGGCTATGTCCGTCCGACGGAAGGCTGGGTTCGCCTTGCCGGAGAGCAACAGCTCGCTGGTCTTGCCCATCCAAGACGCGGAGCGCCGAATCCGGTGCAATTCGTTCCGCAGCACCCGCAGCTTGCGGTCAACCCCAGATGGCGCATCCGCCGCATCCTCGGAGAGGGGGCTGCGCCTGGCGACGAATTGCTGGAGCAGCTCGGCATTGCCCCGCAATGGCTGGACTGCTATCCGCATGAGCTGTCAGGCGGGGAATTGCAGCGATGCTGCGTTGCCCGAACGCTGGCTTGCAAGCCGCGATTTCTGATTGCCGATGAGATGACCTCGATGCTGGATGCGGTCACGCAAGCCCAACTGTGGCACACTGTACTTAGCATGGTGAGGCAGGAGCGCATGGGGGTACTCGTCATTAGCCATCATGAACCGCTGCTGGAGCGGCTATGCGAGCGGATCGTGAAGCTATGGGAGCCGCCCATCGACTGATCAGCGGGGAGCATGAGATGAAGGGGATATGGATAGGAAGCCATCCGTGTCCGTTATCTGCCGCCTGACAGCATGAAGCGCCAGACCGCGGGTCTGGCGCTTCATGCTTCATAGGGTCTGACGTATGAAGGAGGCGTACTACCGAGATTTGCGCATGCCGCGGCTGCTGCTGCGGCTGATGCGACCGATCGGACCACAGCATTCATTCTTCACAGTGACCGGGAAGTAATGCTTCGGCACAGGAACAATATGATGCTGATTGATGACTTCAATCGGATGAATGACCGGCAGCATCTGTGGATGATAGACCTGATTATAGACTTGGGTAGGGGCAGTAACGACAGGGCCTAGCTGGCTCGGGCCAGCTTGATTGGGGCCGACGCCGGCCGGGCCAACTTGATTGCAGTAACGGTTATAAGCCATCGAACGAAACACCTCACTTGAAGTTTTTAGTTACGATAGCAGTATACGCACAAGGGCGAAAAAAGCCTGTACATTCGCCTGCTTCGGCGAATTTGAGGCTGCTGTCCTGACTCTGGGGGGGGAGCCTCCACTTAGAGGGGCATGGACAGCTTTCGCCCAGGAGTGGGCGCCGCTCCTCCTTGCTCGCCCGGTCTCCTTAGGCATCACACCTTGAAGCGGCTGATCGTCAACTGAAGCTTGTCCGCAATCTGGGACAGTGAGGATGCGGCTGAGGATACCTCCTGCATCGAAGAGAGCTGCTCCTGACTGGATGCGGCAACTTGTTCCGTGCTAGCGGCAGCATTCTCGGTCACGCTGGAGATGACCTTCATTGCACTGGCCATCTGCTCGACGCCAGCAGTCATCTGCTCTATAGCTGACGACACGTCCATCGTATCGACAGCCGCCGTGCTGACGGCTTGGCTGATCTGCTGGAAGGACTCCCCTGCGGCATGAACGGTTCGGATGCCAGCTTGCACCTCGTCGACGACCATGTTCATCGATTGGATCGCCTGGCCTACACCGCCTGTTATCGAGGTGATCAGTGTGGAGATCTGTTCAGCCGAAGCGGCGGATTGCTGGGACAGCTTGCGCACCTCGCCAGCTACAACTTCAAAGCCGCGTCCATGCTCTCCTGCACGAGCTGCCTCAATGGAGGCGTTCAGTGCCAGCAGATTGGTTTGTGCAGCGATCTCGGTCATCGTATCGATGATCAGTTGAATTTCCTGGGAATGACCGCCTAGCTCGTCGACGATGCCTCCCAGATGCTGCACCTTGGCTTGAATGGCATTCATTTGTGTGATGGTGGTCTGAATCGATTCATTGCCGATGCTGGCTTTATGCGATGCTTCCTCCGCACGCTCAGAAGCGCTCTGTGTACGGGAAGCAATCTGCTGGAAGCCAGATGACATCTCCCCGGTTGTCTGCAACCCGTCGCTCACCAGTTGCACTTGTGTATCTGACCCGGAGGCCAGATCCTGCATCGTTGTTGCAATCTGTCCAGTTACGGCAGTAGCCTGCTCGGCGCTGGCGTTCAGTTCCTCCGCAGCCGCGGACACCTGCATGGCGCCTTGATTCACCTGAATGATAATGGACTTCAGATTATTGGACATCATGTTGAAGGTGCTGGAGAGCTTGCCTAGCTCGTCATCACTCCTCATCTCAATCTTCTCTCCGGTCAGATCGCCGGCGGCAATCTGCTCCGCGACGCTGGAGATCTGCCTTAGCGGGGTGACGATCATCCTGCTGGTCAGGTAGGCGATGATGATGCCGGCGAGTACGACGCTGATTCCCAGAATGACGATCAGCCTTTGAATCTCATCACTCTGATTCAGAGCCTCCTGGCCCCCGTCCTCAAGCTGCGTGCTCTGATACTGAACCATCTCGTCCAGCGCCTGCTCCAGCTCCGCTACCTTGGTGCGGTCTTCATTAGCCAGCAGACTGTTAATGGCTTGAGCCTGGTTGGCCTTTTTATATTCGATAAGCTTGAGCAGGATGTCGTGGTATTCATTCTCCACTGTGCTGATCTTTCCTAGCAATACCTGCATATCGTTTGAGAAGGAGATGCTCTTCATTTCATCGCTCAGCTTCACGAATTCCTCATGAGTGGCACGAATTTGATTCATCGCCGCTTCATCGGCGATCTGGGCGTAGCCGCGAGCGGCAGCTTGCTGGGATTTGACCGCTATGAGCATGTCCTTGATTTGCAGCATTTTATGTACCCGGTCTTCAAGCAACTGATTGTAGGTGGTGTTCAGCGAGGAGATCTGATAGTTTCCTATGAAGATAATCAAAATCATCAAGGCAATCACTGCGGTAAATCCGGAAAATAGTTTGATGCGGATTGACATATTTCTCATAAGCTGCCTCCCGAAATAGGTTATATGCTTATTCACACATAGGAGTGGCACAACGGCCACTGCTCAACCAAAGCTGCTCCGAAATGTAACGTAATATCATCTGAAAAGCGGAGTGTAACGGGTTGGAATACCCATTTATCATACCATATACAGTTCTTTATAACCATTACAAAAGTCCTAATTATGTAAATGTGTGGGAGAGAAGGGGCGTAGTAGAGTGGGTGGTCTATTAGGGAGCGAATAGAATGAATTTCGGTAGGCTGGAGTTCCATGAGATGAACGGTGTGAGGTCTGGCGCTATGCAATACAAAAAAAGCTTATCTTTGCTGTAATAGCATAGATAAGCTAATGATGATTAAATGGAATGCGGTCGAGAGGACTCGAACCTCCACGGTATTGCTACCACTGGAACCTGAATCCAGCGCGTCTGCCAATTCCGCCACGACCGCATGTTGTGTTGCCAACGAATAATAATATAGCATATTCATTTCATGACGGTCAAGCTTTTTTTGAAGCACATTTCTATGCAAGTGGCTGGATCAGATCATTCCCATTAATGTCCAGTAAACGAAATGCTTGCTCGACCATTTGCTTGTCTTGCCCGAATAGGTGGGTCGAGTCTGTACCGTTTACCTTCGTTATAAAATTAAACTGTTGAACCATGAAGTCTGAGTTGCAAAGCACGACTGTTTTTTTACTGTACTCGTACAAATGGCGCTGGAATATATCTGCTTCTTCAATAATTTCTGGTGAGTACACCGCAGGCTCACCTTGTGAAGTAAGCATCTGGCGATGATCTACCAAGACACGTAACCCCCCTTTGCCAAATGCGGAACAGATACCAAGAATCTGTGAGGATAAATGTTTCACCTCTTTCCTATCTGAGAATAAACCCTTCACCTCAAAGGAAAGCACTCTGCTTTCCTGGTCAAGACTATAATGGAATCGCTCCGTAAATGGCACAGTAAATTCCTTCTTCACATAAGCCGGTTTTACAGTAAACCGTTCATCAGAAAATAAATAGCCTACAGTTACTCGCAGCCCCGATGCAATCCGCTCAATATTCTGAAGAGAAACATTGCGCTTGCCTCTTTCCACTGCGCTTAGATACGCTCGATCCATCTGGGCGCGTTCAGCCAGCAGCTCCTGTGAAATGCCTGATTTAGCACGTAATTCCTTTATACGAAGTCCAAACTCTGCTTGTATTTTCAATACAGATAACCTCCACTGAATCGATAAATGCAGGTACTGGTACATATATCGACCAAGTCGTTCTTTTGATGTAGAGCAAAAGCCAAGGAAGTTACAAATGCAGCTTATAATCAACGGACGTGATCTTTGTATGGACCTCGTCGATCGAGAAAGCGTTAACAAAAACAAAAATAGAACGCTTACATTTCTGTAAAGGCAAGATAAGCAATGTAAAGAGTTGCGCATTGCCGGAAGCTGTTTTGCGCCTCATAATGAATAGTGTAATCAACTGCAAGATACACAAACTTGTTGGGGGGATGTACATGAGCAACAGGAAGACGAGATGGATAAAGGGGATGTCGGCAGCCTTGGCAGCGGCGATGGTTCTCAGCGCTTGCTCCGGTAATAGCGGAACAGGCAGCACAGGCACAGAGACTAAGGAGCCGGCCAAGGAGCCATCCAATCAACAAAGCACGAATTCGACAACAAATGACCAGCCGCTAGGCAAGTATGATCCGCCGATCGAGGTATCCTTTGTCCGGGACTTGAACGACGTCGTGGAAAATAATGTACTTAGCGTCCTTGATGGCGAGACGATCGAGGATAACCGCTGGTCGAGGCTCTATGAGGAGCAGCTCGGCATCAAGATCAAGTATGATTGGATCGTGAAGGGCTCCCCCACCTCTGATCAATATTTGCAAAAGATCAATGTAACGCTGGCCTCCGGCACACTGCCTGATGTCATTCCGGTCAATGCCACGCAGTTGAAGCAGTTGGCTGATTCCGACCAGATCGAGGATATGACGCCATTGTATGAGAAATTTGCTTCGCCGCTGACGAAGGAGGTTCTCTCGCAGGAAGGAACCAGCCCATTCGATGCCGCTACCTTTGATGGCAAGCTGATGGCGATTCCGCAGCTCGAGTCTTCGATTGAACGTTCGATGTATATCTGGATTCGTACAGACTGGCTGAAGAAATTGAAACTGGAGCCACCGAAAACGATTGCTGATGTTTTGAATATATCGAAAGCGTTTACAGAGAATGATCCGGACGGCAACGGCAAGCCGGACACCTACGGTCTAGGATTAACCAAAGACCTGTGGGGCGGAGCGATGGGGCTGGAAGGCTTCATGGCAGCCTATAACGCCTTTCCGAACATCTGGGTTGACGACGGATCTGGCAATCTGGTCTACGGCAGCATTCAGCCAGAGGTTAAGAAAGCGCTTCAGGTGCTGCAGGAGATGTCCAAGAACGGGCAGATCGATCAGGAGTTCGGCATTAAGGATGGAGGCAAAGTATCGGAGACGATCTCTTCCGGCAAGATCGGCATGGAGTATGGAGAGCAATGGAACTCGATCTGGCCGCTGCAGTTGAATCGGAACAATGATCCGAATGCGCAATGGCAGGCTTTCCCGATCGTATCGGAATCAGGTGAGACGCCTAAGGTACCGCTCAAGTTCAGCACGACTCGTTTCTTTGCCGTGAAGAAGGGAGCAGCCAATCCGGAAGCGGTCATCAAGATGTTCAATCTCCATCTGGAGAAGAACTGGGGCGAGACGGCGGAGTTTGACAAATACTATGCGCCGCCGGAAGCGGAGAGCGTATGGCAACTGTCACCGGTTACGCCGTACCCTGCGATGAAGAATGTAGACGCGTTCCGTGAGATTGATGCTGCCCGCAAAGCAGGAGATTTCTCAGTACTCAAGGGCGAAGCCAAGACCATTCAGGAGAAGCTGGACATGTTCGCATCAGGTACCTCGGAAGGCTTTGCGCTGTGGGGCTGGGAGCGGATCTACGGTCCGGAAGGCTCGATGGGAATTGCCGACCAGTATGATAAGAACAAGCAATTCTTGATGGATAAATTTGTTGGCGCACCAACGCCGACCATGGTCGAGCGGAAATCGACGCTTGAGAAGCTGCAAAATGAAGTGTTTGTGAAAATCATCCTGGGCGAATCGATCGACAAATTCGATCAATTTGTACAGGACTGGAAGAAGCTGGGCGGAGATCAAATTACGCAAGAAGTCAACGATTGGTATAAAGCGGCGAAATAAGCCATCCTTCAGAGGAAGAAACCTGCTTTCTTCCTCTGACTTATTCTGGCTAGCCAGTGTGGGGGAGAACGATGAAAGCAAAATTTATTCGAGAGCTGCCGTTGCATATTATGATCTTGCCGGGGCTGATACTGATAATCCTATTCTCATACATCCCGATGTCCGGTATCATCATCGCTTTTCAGAAGTTTATTCCTGCCAAGGGCCTATTTGGCGACCAGAAATGGATTGGCTGGGACAACTTCTCCTATGTGATGCATCTACCTAGCTTTTCGCAGGTGATGTGGAATACGTTATTTATCGCCAGCTTCAAGCTGCTGCTAGGACTGCTGGTGCCTATTATCTTTGCGATATTGCTGAATGAACTGAAAAACTCCGTCATCAAGCGCTCGGTGCAGACGGCGATTTACCTGCCGTACTTTCTGTCCTGGGTTGTGCTGGGCGGCATCCTTATCGATATTTTGTCTCCGTCGGGAGGCATCGTCAACAGTTTCCTGGGAACGCTCGGTTTGCCCAAAATCTTTTTCCTTGGGGATAACAACTGGTTTCCCTTTACCCTGATTGGATCAGACGTATGGAAAAACTTTGGCTATGGAACGATTGTCTATCTCGCTGCCATAACCGGCATTGATCCGGGGCTGTATGAAGCGGCCACGATGGACGGCGCCAACCGTTGGCGCAAAATTTGGCATATTACAATTCCAGGCATGCGCATGGTCATTGTGCTGCTGTCGGTGCTAAGCCTTGGTCAACTGCTCAATGCTGGATTTGACCAGGTATTTAACCTGTATAGCCCGCAGGTATATGAAAGCGGCGATATACTGGATACGTTCGTATACCGGATCGGCTTGCTCGATGCGCAGTACGGCGTAGCAACCGCGGTCGGCTTCTTCAAGTCGGTCATCTCCCTGACGCTCATATCCGGTTCCTATTTCATAGCGTACCGGTTCGCAAAATATCGTATTTTCTAGAGGAGGAACAACAGTGAAGCAACCGCAGACACATCTACCAGCCGGGAGGAGCAAGCGCTTCGAATGGTTCCCGCCGCTTAACGCCTGCTTTCTCATCCTCGCCTCGCTGCTGTGCGTGCTGCCGCTTATCCATATTGTGGCGGTATCCTTCAGCTCCAGTGCAGCGGCTTCGGCGGGCTATGTCAAGCTGTGGCCTGTCGACTTTACGCTGGCTTCATACCAATATACTGCCAGTCGCAATGAATTCTGGCAATCGATGATGGTGTCGCTGACTCGTATCGGTATCGGCACGCCGCTCAATCTGCTGCTGACGATAATGGTCGCTTACCCGTTATCGAAGGAATCCGGCGCGTTCCGGTTTCGGCTAGTCTATGCCTGGCTCTTTTTTGTTACGATGCTGTTTAATGGCGGCCTTATTCCTTGGTACATTACGATCAAGCAGTATGGACTGCTTGACTCGATCTGGGCGCTTGTGCTGCCTGGAGCGGTTCCGGTCTTTAGTGTCGTGCTGCTGCTGAACTTTTTTCGTGAGATTCCCAAGGAGCTGGAGGAAGCGGCGCTTATGGACGGGGCAAGCCACTGGAGAATTATGTGGACGATCTTCGTACCGATCTCCAAGCCTGCGCTCGCTACACTTGCGCTGTTCTCGCTGGTCGAGCATTGGAACAACTGGTTCGATGGCTTGCTGCTGATGGGCAGCCCGTCCAACTATCCGCTCCAGAGCTATATTCAGACGATCGTTATTCAGCAGAACCTATCCAATATGTCACGTGACGCCATGCTTAACCTGGTGCTGATCTCAGACCGGACATTGAAGGCATCCCAGATTTTCCTTGGCTCGCTGCCGATTATTATGGCCTATCCGTTTTTGCAAAAATATTTTGTGAAGGGTATTGTGCTGGGAAGCGTCAAGGGATAATATCCAAGTGTAGCCTTACAGTCACAGATTAGGGGGAGCGCTATGCTGCACCGAACAGACTTTTCTCTCCGCAATACGATTTTTCTGCGAATGCTGGTGACGTTCCTGGTGGTCATGCTGCCGATCCTGCTGTTCGGAGCGTACCTGTACCATTGGATTGTGCAGACGGCTAGCGAGGATCTGACCAAGACAGCGGCCTCACAGCTCGAGTTCTATCTCTCCGATCTGGAGAATGAGGTCGAGCGCATGAAGCTGCTGCAGTACAGTCTGCTGGAGGATGAGAATCTGAACAAGCTGGCGCTCATGTGGGAACGAATGGAGACCATAGAGAAGACGGATACGATGAATTCATTGATGAATCGGCTGTTCACGGTGCAGAACAGCAGCATGTACATCAAGGATGTAAGCGTTCATATTGCCTCCATCGGGCGCACGCTGTCGGCTGACGACGGCGTGCGCAACCTGCAGGCGGAGCGGTTCTATGCGATCCGCTCCGTTTTTGGCGCTCCAAGCTCACATATTATTGAGTGGAATGGCGGGCTCTATCTGGGCGCAGCCAAGCAGGCGGGGGTGAAGGGAGCCCAGCCGCTATTCACTGTGGAGATCGAGCTGGATAACACGAAGCTCCAGGAGGCGCTATCACAGTTCAACACGTACCCCGGCAGCGGGACGCTGCTGCTGTCAGGCAGCAGGGGAGTATCGCTGGCAAGTGCGACCGGGGAGCTTAGACAGCTTGACATGAAGCAGCATATCGAGCGATTCGGCGGCATGGAGCCGCTGGCGGCTAATCGACTGGAGCTGTCCGGCAAGGACTACTATACCGTGATGGCACGTTCGGAACGTCTGGAGATGGCGATCTACCGGCTCATTCCCGAGCAAGTGGTACAGCAGCCGCTGCAGAAATTTTATGTGTGGGCATGGCTGTTTGCGATTGCGACCCTCGTTATTATCGCAGCCTTTGCACTCTCCACCTACATGTATATTCATAAGCCGATGCTCACGCTCGTTAAGAGCTTCCGACGGATGGAGAACGGGGATCTGGATGTTCACATTTCCCATGAGTCCAAGGATGAGTTCCGCTATTTGTACGGACGCTTCAATCAGATGGTGGCTAATCTTCGTTCCTTGATTGACCAGGCCTACAAGCAGAAGATTCTAGCGCAAAAGGCCGAGCTGAAGCAGCTACAGTCGCAGATTAACCCGCATTTTTTGTATAACAGCTTTTTTATTCTGAATACGATGGTTCGCACAGGCGATATGGAACGGATCGAGCAATTTACAACCTTGCTGGGCGAATACTTTCAGTTCGTGACCCGCAATGCCTCCGACACCGTCACGCTGGAGCAGGAGATTCATCATGCGCGCATGTATGCTGAGATTCAGGAGCTGCGCTTCTCCAGACGGGTACAGGTGCGCTTCGACCCGCTGCCGCCTGCGTTGCGGCCATTGACGGTGCCTCGTCTGATCGTGCAGCCGATTATTGAGAATGCCTTCAAATATAGCCTGGAGAGAAAAGCGAAGGGCGGCCGCATGATCATCCGCTTCGAGCATCAGGACGGTGAAGCTCGCATCATAGTCGAGGACAACGGCGAGACACTATCAGATGAGGAGCTGACGAAGCTGGTATTGGCGCTGCAGCAGGCGGAGGAGCAAGCGGAGACAACCGGGCTAGTAAATATTCACCGCCGATTGCTGATGACCTTCGGCGGCAGAGGCGGCCTGCGCTTAGCCAGAAGCGAGCTGGGCGGACTGGAAGTGACCATCGCGATTCCGGCAGGAGGAGGGGAAACGAATGTACAGGATGCTGATCGTGGATGATGAAGAGATTATAACCGATGGTTTGATGGATATATTTAGTAATCTTGATCTGGAGCTTGATCTGTACAAGGCCTATTCGGGTGAGGAGGCGCTGAAGCTGCTGCGCCGGACGAGGGTGGACATCGTACTCTCTGATATCTGCATGCCGGAGATGGACGGGCTGGAGCTGATGAAGCATATTCATAGCAACTGGCCGCAATGCAAGATTGTATTCCTGACAGGTCATAATGAGTTTGACTATGTCTATCAGGCGATACAAAAGCCTGGCGTACAGTATATGCTGAAAAGCGAAGGCTACCCGAAGCTCATCGAAGCGGTGCGGCGCGCGATGACTGAGCTTGAAGAGGCGATGCGTATGAGCCATCTGCTGCAACAAGCCAGAGAGCAACTGCATACGCTCGAAACGCTGGCTCAAGGCGACTATTTCCGTCATTTGTTTCATTCGACTGCCCTGGATCATCAGCGGCTGGGCGATGATCTCCAACGGCTGGGCATCTCTCTGGATGCCTCGCTGCCTGTCCTGCTCGTCCATGGCATTGTGGTATGCGCAGACCCGGATATCAGCTATGCCGATCGACATGAGGCCGCGCTGGCGGTCAAGTTTCTGTCGGAGTCCTGGCTGGCGGAGCGGACGATAAGCACCGGCATTATCGACCGTTATGGGGATCTGATCTGGCTCATCCAGCCTGGTTCAGTCCTGGCAGGGGAGGCCGAGGATCAGCTTTGCCATACGGTCAAGTTTTTGGAGGGTACCTTTGAGCTGATTCAACAAGCCTGCATGGCGACATTGAATGTGTCGCTGGCCGTCACCTTGAGCGGTGAGGCGGAGGCATGGGAGAGCTTGCCTGCTGCCTATGATCGAATCAGGAGACGTCAGCATGATCGGCCAGGAGACGGTACCCGGATGGTGCAGACCGTATCCTTGCGCGATGAGGCATTCGGCGATAAGCCAGCGGTGGCCTATCGAGCGTCCGGGGGCAAATCGGAGATGCTGGCGAACCATCTGGAGGCTGGAAGAAGACAGGAGTTTCTCAATCTCTTCGATGAGTTGGCGGAGGCTGTGACGGGGCAAGGGCCGGGCTGTCGCTATACAACGGAACTCTACTATACCATTGCGCTGATGCTCTTATCCTATGCGAATCGCTGGGAGCTGCAGGATAAGACAGGCGCCGACGGGCTGTTGCAGCTTCGTGAGTCGCGGAGCTGGCGGGAGCCGTTTGCCGCTTTGAGGACAGTAGCCGAAACGCTCTTCTCGGTGCGAACCAGCGGGGAGCGCAGGCGGGCAGCGATCACGGTGGAGAAGGTGTGTGCCTATATAGATGAACATATTGGGGAGGACTTGTCTTTGGTAAGGCTGGCGGATATGATTCATTTCAATCCTTCATACCTGTCCAGGCTATTCAAGCAGGAGAAGGGGTTTAACCTGTCAGAGTATATCGAACAGCTCAGGCTGCGCAAGGCCAAGGAGCTGCTAGGCTCCGATGAGCTGAGAGTAGCCGAGGTAGGTTCCCTTGTTGGTTATGATTCTCCGCAATCCTTCACCCGCTTCTTCAAGAAGATGACGCAAATGACACCTCAGGAATATCGGACGCTCGCCGAGGCGGGGAACAGCAGTAAATAATAGGTGTGTAAAAATTTTTATTTTTTTAAAAAAACAAGAAGGAAAAAGTAAAAAAATGTAGAATTATAAGTATTGAATATTCCTTGTCCTTGTTCTCGCTACCCTGCTTAGCAGAGAGTTTGCTATGCCCTGTACGCAGGGCATAGGATGCTCAAAAGGGTAAGCGGTTACAATTGGAGGAATAGGCGACTATGAAGAAAGAGGTGGTGTTGGATAACGTATGCTGTGCTTGCAAAGGGCAACGCGGCATCATCCATCCAGAGGGGAACAGATGGGGAAATATTATATGACTAGAGGAGATGAATGAAATGATATCCGGCTTCAAAAAAACGATGTGTCTTCTAATGGCAGTGCTTACCGCACTGCCGCTTATGGTAGCTGCTCCTGCTCCGAAGGTTTCGGCAGCCAGTGATGCTATCATCAATCTGGGCTCTGAGAAGCAGCTCATCCGTGGATTCGGCGGCATGAACCATCCAGCCTGGATCGGCGATCTGACTGCTTCGCAGCGGGAGACGGCGTTTGGCAATGGCGCGAACCAGCTTGGATTTACCATCCTCAGAATCTGGATCGACGATAATCGTAATAACTGGAATCGCGAGGTGGCCACAGCCAAGCGGGCTCAGCAGCTCGGAGCACTGGTTTTTGCTTCTCCTTGGAATCCGCCAAGCGATATGGTGGAAACCTTCAACCGCAATGGCACAAGCGCCAAGCGTCTGAAATATGACAAGTATGCAGCATATGCCCAGCATCTGAACGATTTCGTAGCCTATATGAAAAATAACGGTGTGGATCTGTACGCGGTCTCTGTACAGAATGAGCCGGATTATGCCCATGACTGGACATGGTGGACACCGCAGGAAATGCTGCGCTTCATGAAGGAGAATGCAGGATCGATTACAACCAAGGTCATGGCGCCTGAGTCGTTCCAATATCTGAAAAATATGTCCGATCCGATCTTGAACGACCCGCAAGCGCTGGCGAATATGGATATTCTGGGCGCTCATACGTATGGCACGCAATTCAGCAATTTCCCGTACCCGCTGTTCAAGCAGAAGGGCGCAGGCAAGGAGCTCTGGATGTCAGAGGTATACTACCCGAACAGCAATATGACCTCGGGTGATCTGTGGCCAGAGGCGCTCGATGTTGCTTATCATATCCATCATAATATGGTGGATGCAGAGTTCCAGGCTTATGTCTGGTGGTATATCCGCCGGGGCTATGGCCCGATGAGAGAGGACGGCAATATTAGCAAGCGCGGCTATTCGATGGCACATTATGCCAAGTTCGTGCGTCCGGGGTATGTGCGTGTAGATGCGACGAAAAATCCGGAAACGAATGTCTTTACCTCGGCTTACAAGGGTGACAATAAGGTGGTCATCGTAGCGGTTAATAGAAGCAACTCGAGCGTGAATCAAAAATTCGTGCTGCAGAACGGCTCGACCTCAAGCGTATCCAGTTGGGTGACGGATGGCTCGCGTAATCTGGCTGCACAGAGCCCGATCAATGTGTCTGGCGGTTCCTTCACAGCCCAGCTTCCTCCACGGAGCGTCATCACCTTTGTCGGCGAGCTCGGCAATAGCAGCGGAGGCGGCAACACTGGCGGTACGACCTACGAGGCGGAAACGAACACAACGCTGACCGGCGCTGATGTGGAATCGCTTCATGCAGGCTATACCGGCAGCGGTTATGTTAATTTCTCAGCGATGGCGGATGGTGCCATTCAGTGGAGCAATATCTATGCTGCGGTTGCTGGTACCAAAAATGTCAAGTTCCGCTATGCATTGGAAACCGGAACAAGAAATCTGGATGTCTATGTGAACGGGGTGAAGGTGATCTCCAATGCTCCATTCAACGCAACGGGCGGATGGGCGAATTGGGGTGAGACGACACTTCAGGTGCCGATGAATGTTGGTACGAACACGCTGCGTGTGGTGACGACCGGCACGGAAGGCCCGAATATCGATAATATTCATGTAACAGCTTCTTAGGAAAATATGAGAAGTATTGCTTCCAGCAGGCGCGAGGGGATGCTGCGCCTGCTGCCCAGCCTTCAGCGCCACTTGTATATAAGTGGCGACTGAAGGCTTTTTCATGATATAGAAGAAACGAAAAGCAGCTTGACGTTCTGTGAACGGAATAATGTATAGAAAGCAAGGATAAACATGTAATTTGGAGGATTGTAATTGTGATAGGGGTAGGTTAATTTGATTATACCTTTGCATGTCATCTTGCCAAATAAGAGAGGAGCCATGAAGTCGATGGACACGACCCATTCGCATCCTGCGATGAGGAACAACTATGCACAGTCGGATACAGCGCAGCCGGTTGCGGCACAGAGCCGGGGAATGTATATTTTATATGACACGATGATTGAGGGCAGACCGTGCCCGGATGGCAGCTTCTCGCATGTGATTTTCCTTGAAGGGCGGCAACTGTCCGATAAAGCCAAGTATATAGGCGGTGTAGAGGATGAGACGGTACTGGAGCTGCTCCGAAGCAGCAGCGGCCTGCACCAGCTCGTACACAGCATTGGGGTTTCCATCCAGGCGCTTGATGAGCAGGATACCGTTGTTCGGTTCACGCTTCAACACTGGGGCAAGACAGACAGGCATTCCGGCACTCAGATGACGGCGGATTGTCCGGCAGATGGAAGCCAGACGCGGCTCATCTTGGATGAATATGAATGCTCTCCCGATGACGACGCGCCTGGACTGTTCCGGTTTGCATTCGAACGGGAGGGGGCGCTAGCCAGGGTTCATCTCGTATTGTATCTGAACGAGAGTTACCGGGCAGCGCCGCTCGAGCCTGAACCGCCTGTAGAATTCGGTTCGCCAGCCTATCAGGCGATGATTGCCAGGTCGCTGCTGCATACTGGCAATACGAAGCGGCTCAAGGCTGCGATCGACAAGGCAAGGCGAGGCGAGGAGGTCACCCTTGCCTATATCGGGGGCTCGCTGACGCAGGGAGCAGGCGCTGTGCCGTTGCATAGCCAGTGCTATGCGTACCGCTCCTGCGAACGCTTCAGGCAGTTGTATGGTGGAGCGGGGGGCGATTCAATCCGTCTGGTAAAAGCCGGCGTAGGAGGCACCTCGTCGGAGCTGGGTGTTGTGAGGTACGAACGGGATGTGCTGCGTGAGGGAGCGGTGCAGCCCGACATTGTCGTTATTGAATTCGCGGTGAACGATGCGGATGATGAGACCCGCGGCGCCTGCTTCGAGAGTCTCGTGCTGAAGGCGCTGCATGCGGCCAATCGACCCGCGGTGATTCTCTTGTTCAGTGTGTTTATCCAGGACTGGAACCTGCAGGATCGGCTGGCGCCTGTAGGCTGGCATTATGATCTGCCGATGGTGAGCGTCAAGGATGCGGTTGTGGAGCAATTCTATCTAACGCGTGAGAAGGGGCAGGTTGTCTCCAAGCGCCAGTATTTCTCGGACATCTATCACCCGACGAATACAGGGCATGCGATTATGACGGATTGTCTGGAGCTATTGTTCGACACGGTGGATCGCACTGTGGCCCATGAGCAGGATGTGGAGCTAGACAAACCGCCGCTGATCGGCAGCGAGTTCTCCGAGGTTCGTCTGCTTGACCGCAGACATGCGTATCCACTGGCAACGATTGAGGAAGGCGGCTTCCATGAGACGGACCTGGATCTGCAACTTGCGGAGCTGGATGATCATGCGCACGGAACGCCGTTGTTTCCTTACAATTGGATGCATGGGGATGATGCGAACAACAGCAGCTTCAAGCTGACGCTGAGCTGCCGCAGCCTGATTATGCTCTATAAGGACTCAGGCAGCTCCGCATTCGGCACAGCACAAATAACAGTGGACGGCGAGCTGTTCAAGACGGCTGATCCGCATGCGATTAACTGGACGCATTGCAATGCGATGCTGTTGCTCAACGAGCCGACTGCCCGCGAGCATACGGTTGAGGTTTGCATGCAGCCAGGGCATGAGAATCGGCGCTTCACTATTCTCGGATTCGGATATGTCGGATAGCGATCAAAGGAGATATGGAATATGAACGATAAGAAGGAAATACACAAGGTCTCCACTACGGAGCGGGTAGTGGCCTTCACATTTGACGATGGGCCGCATCCCATCTATACGAAGCAACTGCTTGATATTTTCCGCGATGCAGGCGGCAAGGCTACGTTCTTCATGATCGGGGAGCAGATCGATGCATTCGAGGAGACAGCGGCTCTGGTTCACGCGGAAGGGCATGAGATTGGCAACCACACCTACACACATCCGTTTCTGACCAAGATTACGCCGGAGCAGGCGCTGGCAGAGCTGGAGCGATCTGATGAGCGAATCAGGCGCATTACCGGGGAGCCGGTGAAGAGCTTCCGGCCGCCCTACTTTGATGCGGATGAAGGGATCTACAAGCTGGCCGAGCAGCTCGGCTACCATTCGGTCGGTGCCCTCAATCTGGAGGCGCGGGATTGGGAGCAGCCCCAGCCGAGTGTGGAGTATATGGCGGAACAGACGAGAACGACCCTGGATAGCGGTAGTATCTTCATCTTCCACGACGGGTATGGCGACCGTTCACGAACGGTCGAGACGGTGCGAGTGCTGGTGAAGGAGCTGGCTGCCGAGGGGTACCGGTTCGTTACTGCCAGCGAGCTGCTCGCCCTCGCTGATCGTGGCTCAGCGTAGGTATAGAGGCGCGCCAACATTCCGCAGGCGATTGTTGAGCGGGAGTCTCGGCGTTCTATCATGAATAGTAACGGAGCACCAGGGGCTGGCCGCAAGCGCAATTCTACGTCTATTCATCAAAGCAACCCCCAAGAATGAAGTTCAACGTTCTTGGGGGTTTACTTTGCATGATGAGAAGGAACGACTTCCTTCAGCCGTCTCTGCAGGCGATGAATATGGTTAGGCAGCATGTACAGAGACCCGTACTTTGCGGATGCAGGCACTTTGCCGGCGATATGGAATACCCCGCGCGGGCAGTTGCGCAATCCACTCGTTCCATTGCCGCTGCCGGTGTCCGAGTTGACCGCAGTTGACGCAGTCATTATAACACATCTTCACCCGGATCATTATGATGAAGCAGCGTCGAAGGCCATCCCCAAGGACATGCCCCTCTATGTCCAATCCATAGCTGATGCAGCGGCGGTGCGAAAGCATGGGTTCCAACGGGTTCATGTGCTTGGCGAGGAGCCGACACGGATCGGTGAGGTTACTATGGTGAAAACAGGTGGACAGCATGGTACAGGCAGCATCGGCCGTCTGATGGGCAGTGTATGCGGGGTTGTTCTGAGCCATCCTGAGGAGCCGGTGCTGTACATTGCTGGTGATACAATCTGGTGCGCTGAGGTAGAGCAGGCGATTCAAGCCCATCGACCAGAAATTATTGTCGTTAATGGCGGAGAGGCGCAATTTCGATGTGGGCGTCCCATTACGATGGGAATGGAGGATATATGGCGCATGCATGAAGCGGCTCCCGAGGCGGATATTGTTGTTGTGCATATGGAGGCGCTCAATCATTGTCTGCTTACCCGGACGGAACTGAGCGAGGCTGTAAGGAAAGGGGAGCTTGAGAGCAAAATACAAATCCCGGCTGATGGACAACGCATGCTCTGGGCGAAATCACCTGTGACACCGTAATACCCACCCAGCATAAACATGTATTGACCCCATGGACACGGTTCACCCTAGCGGCTCAGCCTAATGTTTCCCAGGCTGAGCCGCTACCTTGTTGCGTGAGCTTACTACTACATCAGCCAATTATGCAGAGGTCGGCAGGGTGAAGCTTAGAAGGGGGCGGATTGGAAGATCGAGATGATCGCGAGCGCCATAATGGCCACGCCTGAGATCCGGTTCACCCAGCGCATCCCTGATGGACGCAGCCTGTCTCTGACGCTGCCGGAGAGCGTGCAGAGCAGCACCCACCATAAGGCCGACCCAAGGAAGATGCCGACTAGCAAAGCAATGATACGAACCGGACTGCCATGCCCTGCTACCAGTCCCGCGCTGGAAATAATACCAATGAACAGCAGGATCGTCATCGGGTTGGATAGCGTCATGAGAAAAGCAGAAAGGTAGCTTCTGAGCAATGAAGTAGGGCGGGGTCGCTCACCATGGTCTGTGGCTGCTGACGAGCGATACATGTTGAAGCCGATCACAATTAAGATACAGGCGCCTATCAGTTGAATCCAAGCTTTGTAGCCGCTCAAAAATGCAGCAAGTCCACTAATGCCCAGTGCGCCGATCATGCCATAGATCAAGTCGGCCGATGCCGCGCCCAGCCCGGACACGATGCCGGATGTTCTCCCCTGGACGATCGAACGCTTGATGCACAAAATTCCGATTGGGCCCACAGGTGCAGCGACCAGCAAGCCATAGATTGCCCCCTGAATCAAATCATATCCTACCATGGGTATGCTCCCCTCATTGCGATCATCAATAATCTATATGCCGAACAGACGAATCGATGAAGATGATTTGATAGTATAATCCTTATTATACTATCAAATCCATTATATTACTCTATTATCTATCTGCATGCGTCAAAAAAAGTAGAAGTCGCTGATCAAGAATCGGGCGGAATAGCAGGGTATATCGTAGCCGATTCGACAAGGCCAGGATAGTTGTTGCGCAATGAGACAAGAAGCAAGAGGGGCAGACACTACGAGAAGGCTCGTTGCAGGGAGGGTGTCGAAACGTAGTAAAAAAGAGGAAAACAGATATGTACATATATTGTAATTCATGTTAAAATATGCTTGTATCTATAATTAACACCTATAAATTGACATATGTGACTCTCGCAAACAGGGGTAACCGATACCAGCTAAACTTTGGCGGGTCTACTGGTATCGGTCACGGTGTGAGGTTTTTTGAAAGGTAAGATCGTATAAGTTCCAGACTTATACCTTCTTGTTTTCTATGCGAAACGGAGCTTTGCCCGTTAAGGGCTAAGACGCCGTTTCATTTGAAAACCTCATTTTTCAGCCTCCGATCGAAATCGTGGACATCAATGAGACGTTCAAAAAACGACACTTTTTATTATACCCTATTATTTATATTTTATCAATAAAAATATAAAAAAAGTAGATTATGGATCGGAGGTGAGGCCGCTTTCACAAAGAGCCATTCGATGTCCGCAAGGCAAACTAAGCAAAGGATGTGAGAACATGATTATCAGCCGTAATTCAGTTCCGTTTACGAATCCGTTTGATGGTCTGGAACGTCGTGTGCTGGCCTACAATGACAACATTATGCTGGTGGAGCATGTAATGGAGAAGGGCTCGATCTTCCCGGAGCATAGTCATCCACATGACCAGATTGGCTATTTGTTGAAAGGTCGACTTAGAGTTCTGTGCGACGGACAGGAGTATTATCTCGATGAGGGAGACAGCTTCGCGGTTAAGGGCGGCGTCCTTCATCAGGTATTTGCACTGGAGGATTCTGTCGCGCTCGATTTCTTTAACCCTGTTCGTGAGGATTACGTTGAGGAAGTAGCCCGTCTTCGTTCCAGTGTCGGTTAAGGGGGCAAAGAGATGATTCAATGGAATTCTTTCTATGCAGCCCGAGCGCAGGGAGATTATCAGAATCTGGTGTCCACCCTCGCCGATTCAATCGTGCAGATGGCTGGAGGCTTCCCTGATGAGCGAGTGTTTCCAGGGGCTGAGGCTCTGGAGGCGATGCAGAGCTTATATGAACAGGCTGGACCGGCATTGATGCAATACGCTGGGCCGATTGGCTATGAGCCGCTGCGTCAATGGGTGGCCGAGCGCGCTGGAGGCAGCACAGCGCTGAGCGCTGACCATGTGCTGCTCACACATGGCGCGCAGCAGGGGATCGACCTGATCGCCCGTATGCTGCTCGATCCGGGAGACACTGTGATTGTAGAGGCGCCGACATTCCATGGGGCGCTGTGGGTATTTCAATCTCATGGAGCCCGCATCCTGTCCGTTCCGCTTGAGCAGGATGGCATGGATGTAAGCTGCTTGAAGCAGATGCTTGCAGATCTTGCTCGCACCAACCAGCTTCCGAAATTTATCTATACGATTCCTACCTTCCACAACCCTACAGGCTATACGACTTCTCTGGAACGCCGTGTTGCTATGCTCGAAATATGCAGCACGTTCGGAGTGCCGATCGTAGAAGACCTTCCCTATAGCGACATCTGGTACGACGCTCCCCCCTTACCTTCTTATCTTGAATTAAGCGATCATTCCGTTTCCGTTATTCAACTGGGTACCTTCTCCAAGACACTGTGTCCAGCCTTTCGTGTGGGCTGGATGATTGGCGATGAGTCGTTCATAGCCAAAACCATTCATTTCAAGCATATCTCGGACACCTGCTCCAGTCTGCTCATGCAGCGGACAGCGTATGAGCTATGCAGCAACGGATTTCTGGAGCGCAATGTAAGCAAAGCCCGGAATCTGTACCGTCAAAAGCGGGATGCGTTGATGGAGGCTTTGGCTCGGCATCCGATAGAAGGAGCAAGCTGCTCCAGACCAGGCGGCGGTTTCTTCGCTTGGCTGACGCTGCCCGCAGGGATGTCGGCTACTGTATTGAAGAAGCATGCGCTGGAAGCAGGGGTCGCCGTCGCGGCATCCCCGATGTTCTACGAAGAAGAGGGCAGGGATCACGCCTGCCGCATCACATTTTCCTGTCCGCAGGCTGCCGAGATCGAGACGGGTGTGGGCAGGCTTGCAACGGCAATGAATAGACTGATTCAACAAATCTAGGAGGCGATGAAGGTATGGCTAAGGCAATTGAACAGCAAAGCTGGAAGGAAAGTCATCATGAGGCGAGATTATGGAGCAAGCTGGACAACGGGAAGGTGCAATGTCATCTGTCCCCGCGCGAGTGTATCATGAGCGAGGGCAAGGCCGGATTTTGCGGCGTGCGCAAAAATGAAGGTGGAAGGCTGGTCACGCTGAATTATGGCAAAGCCACACAAATTACGGAGGAATCCGTGGAGACGGAGGCGGTCTTTCATTATGCGCCCGGCTCGAAGATCCTGTCGCTCGGCAACCTGGGCTGCATGATGAACTGTGATTACTGCCATAACTGGCAGACCAGTCAGGCCAAATATGTCAGGGACAAGGATGTGAAATATTATACGCCGGAGCAGGTCGTGGAGACTGCGCTGGATCGCGGCATTCCGATCATCTCGTGGACGTATAATGACCCGGTTGTATGGCATGAATTCATATTGGATACCGGTCGCATCGCCAAGCAGAACGGATTAATCAACCTGTACAAATCGGCGTTCTTCATCAGCCTGGAGGGAGCCAAGGAGCTATGCGAGGTCATTGACATATTCAGCGTCTCGATTAAGTCGATGGATGAGAAATGGTACCGCAAGATTAGCAAGGGCTGGCTGCCGCCTGTGCTTGATGCGACGAAATATGTCTTTGATCAGGGCAAGCATGTCGAGGTCAGCTCGCTCCTGGTAACGGATGCTAATGATGATGATGAGAGCACGAAGCGGCTGGCGGATTGGGTACTGACGAATCTGTCGGAGGATACGCCGGTTCATCTGGTGCGCTTCCACCCGGACTATAAGTATACACATGTACAGCGGACACCAATTGACAGGCTGGAGCGTGCAAGAGAGCTGGCGATGAGCATGGGATTGAAATATGTCTATCTCGGCAACTGCTATGATACAGAGAGCGTCAATACGTTCTGCACCTCCTGTGGACATGCCCTGATCGAACGATATGGGTTGAATGCCCGCCCGGTTGGATTGGAGAGCGAGAACAAATGCGCCAAGTGCAGTACAAGCATTCCACTGATTCAACTGCCGGAGCTGACGCCACGTCTGCGTAAGGAGCATCTAGTAGTGACCAGCGAGGAGCTGGTGACGCGCAAGTTCACCTATCATGGGGATGTGAAGGCTTGCCATGTCGAGGCGGCGAATCCGACCGATATGCTGACCTCCATTACGTATCGGCGGATTGCAACAGATGGCTCGCAGTTAGGAGAGGTCGAGACGGTGGTGATGAAGCCACACTCCGAGTACCGCTTTATTATATCCAAGGGATATAAGGAGGAGGTCGGTATAGAGATCAAGCATCAGGAATGCTTAATGACACGCATCTTTGAAGTATTCGACCGCGCCCATTACCCGACCGATGATTTCAGCGTAACGCAAGGGTTAAGTGATATTACCCCGATTACGACCTTGCAGATCCATGCCAAGTAATCAAGATAACCAGGCACAGTGGTAGGCTGTGGAGGCGATGGCCCAGGTGCAGATGCAGCAGTCTGCGCGAGGAGCACGCCTCCAACCATCCAGACGACAAAATAATCAAGGAGCGTGACGACATGGATATGGGATTAACGGGGAGGGGTGTGCTGGTCACGGCGGCTAGTCGAGGGCTGGGCAGAGCCATCGCGGAAGCCTTCGCCTCCGAAGGCGCCAATGTGATGATCGCCTCCAGAACAGAAGCCGACCTGATTCGCGCTTGCAGCGAAATAGAGGCCAAGACGGGGCGCACTGTTCACTATATGGTGGCGGATGTAGCCCGGCCGGCTGATATTGAGCGGCTGTATGCAATGGCAGGCGACCGGCTAGGTCGGCTGGATGTGCTGATTACCAACGCGGGCGGCCCGCCTAGCGGCTCCTTCGAGACGATGACGGAGGAGAAATGGGAGAGCTCGTTCCAGACGCATCTGATGAGCGTTGTGCGGTTGACGCAGGGGGCTTTGCCGCTCCTGCGGGCGGCTGGCGGCGGCCGAATCATTCATATTGCCTCCAGCTCGGTGAAGCAGCCGATCGAAGGGCTTGTGCTATCCAATACGTTCCGCACGGCCATTGCGGGGCTGGCGAAGACCCTCTCTATCGAGCTGGCGCCGGATCAGATCCTGGTCAATACGATTGGGCCTGGACGGATCGCAACAGAGCGCACCTTATCGCTTGACCGGCTGAAGGCGACAGCGCTGGGCAAAGAGGTGGCGGAGGTTGAAGCGGAATCGCGCCGTAATATTCCGCTGGGACGCTACGGGACGCCAGAGGAGTTCGCTCGAATTGTCGTGTTTTTGTGCTCGGCTGCGAATAGCTTCATTACCGGGCAGACGCTGCTGGTGGATGGCGGCATGGTTCGCGCACTATAAAGGGAGGAAACCATACGATGAGCATGCAGCAATGGAACATGCATGAAGCGCAAGCTTTCGCCCAGATATGGAGACAAGGAACCGAGGGCATCCAGGGAAGAACCTCACTTCCATTAAACAGTGTCCAGCATCGCGTATGCAGGACGTTTGAGACCGAGGATTTCGCGATGGACCCGCAAGCAAGGCTGCTGCAGTCGGACCGAGCCTTATGCTGTACGGCGCTTGCTATTACATTGTGGAAATACAACTGGGGACTGGAGGAGATCGTATTCGGCCTTCAGTTAAGAGGAACGGTCTACCCGCTCCGGGTGACGATCAAGCCGGGCATGACGGTTGAGGAGGTTCAAGCGCAAGTAGCGGAGATGCTGGAAGGGTATGCCGAGTTCGCCGCTTATGCGATGAGCCATGTCATGGGGTGCAAGAATACGCTCGCTGACCTGTACAGTGCGATTGACTGCACACTGTCCTTCGAGGAGCCGCAAGAGCGCCACCGCTTTATGTTGCAGCTTCGCCCGGACGATACGGGAGCAGGCGGCATACGGGCGACATACGGTGTGGAGCAACTGAATGCGGCGACCGTGGAGCGGCTTGTAGGCCACTATGCTCAAGTGCTAAGCCAAGCATCTGCCTACCCGCAGCGGACGGTGGCAGAGGTTGATCTCCTCATGCCTATGGAGCGTGAACAACTGCTGCGGCACTTCAATCCCCCTTACGTCGAGGCTGATCCTGAGGCGGTGCCTGTTCAACTGTTGTTCGAGCGTCAAGTGGCCCAGACGCCGCATCATACGGCTGTCATCTTCCACGGCGTGCCGCTCACCTATGAGGAAGTGAACCGCCGGGCCAATCGGCTGGCTCATTACTTGAGACAACGCGGGGTTCACACCGAGGATAAGGTGGGTATCATGCTGGAGCGGTCGCATGACATGATTATTGGCGTACTCGGCATATTGAAGGCAGGTGGAGCCTATGTGCCGATTGACCCGGCATTCCCGCAGGAGCGCTGCGCGTATATGCTGCGCAACAGCGGAGCGGTGATGGCCATCAGCGAGCAGAGCTGCTGCGGCAAGCTGGAGCAACTGACGACAGTTATTCGGCTCGATGATGCAGCGATAGCGCAATGCAGCTCCGACAATCCGGCGATCGTTAATCATGCCCGCCAGCTTGCCTATGTGATCTACACCTCGGGTTCCACTGGCACACCGAAGGGGGTGATGGTCGAGCATAGCCAAATCTATAGCTTGCTGGATTGGATGCAGGGAGAATTCCGCCTGCAGGCAGGCGAATGGTCGGTTCATCGAACGAATCTGACCTTTGACCCTTCCGTATGGGAGATGCTGTGGCCTCTGTGTACCGGAGGCACCGTACTGCTGCTGACGAAGGAGCAGGGGATGGATGCCCATTATCTGCTGTCGCTCATGAAGGAGAATGAGCGGATCAAAATGCTGTTCCTTCCGTCCTCCCTGGTCAAAACGATTCTCTATCTGCTGGAGAACCAGGAGCGGGACGCAACAATCACGATGCCTCTCTACCATTTTGGTGCAGAACCGATCAGCATGGAGGTGCTGAAGAAAAGCTACGCTTATCTGAATGGCCGAATCATCAATACGTATGGCCCTACGGAATGCACGGTTTTTAATACCTATTATTATGTCGATCGGGATGACCCGCGGGACATTGTGCCGATTGGCAAGCCGATCCGCAATAACGCGCTCTATGTCCTGTCGCCGGAGCTTGAGCTGATGCCGATCAGGGCGGTGGGAGAAATCTGCATTGCCGGCAGCAACGTATCCCGGGGCTATATCCATGACAGTGAACGGACGGCGGAGAAATTCGTGGCTAACCCGTTCGGCCCAGGTCGTCTCTATCGTACAGGCGATCTGGGTCGCTGGCTGGAGGATGGCAATATCGAGATTATCGGCCGAGCGGACAATCAGGTCAAAATTAGAGGACGCCGCATAGAACCGAGCGAGATTGAGCTGGCCTTTATTCGTTATGAAGGGATTCACGATTGCAAGGTGCTGGTGAACGGGGAGGAGGAGTCGAAGCAGCTTGTGGCCTATGTGGTCTTAAATGAGGGAGCGGCTCTGTCCGGGCTGCAGCTTCATCTGGGGCGAGAGCTGCCGGAGTATCTCATTCCACCCGTGATCCGCATCCTGCCCCGCATACCGCTGACGGTCAACGGCAAGGTCGACTATGCAGCCTTGGCAGCGATAGATAAGCAGGATGCAACGGAGCACGAGGACAGGCCAAGCGCGGAGCAAGAGGTCGAGGAGCTAGGTGTCATCTGGTTCGTCATCCAGACGCTTGCCGCCCTCCTGAAGCTGGAGAGGCCGATCCGTAAGGATCAGAGCTTAACGGAGCTGGGGATGAACTCCTTGACCTTCGCCCGCATGATGGCCGAGATCGCATGCGAGTATCCCTTTGACGTCGACGGGGTGGATGCTACATACGATAAGTTCAGCACACCTAACGATGTGGTGAGCTATATTATGCGCCGTATGCAGCAGGAGGGGGAGAGGACTGCGATCTAGCGCAGCCCTCTCCATAGTGGCTTGGGCTTAGCGTAGTGCAGGAGCAGCTATTCATGCGTCTTCCCTGAGGAGTGATAATCGATGTCGATCCTGGTTCAGCATCTGACCAAGCATTATGAATACTACGAGAAGGAGGTAGGATTAAGGCATTCGCTTAAGAATCTGTTCCATCGCCACAAGCTGATCAAGGAAGCGGTAAAGGGGATATCCTTCGAGATTGCCCCTGGTGAGATCGTCGGGTTTCTCGGTCCGAACGGGGCAGGCAAGACGACCGCACTCAAGATGCTCTCTGGCATCCTGCATCCGACGGCAGGGGATGCTTCGGTTCTGGGCTTCCGGCCGTGGGAGCGCAAGAAAGCCTTCAAGCGGCAAATCTCGATTGTAATGGGGCAAAAAAATCAACTATGGTGGGATCTTCCGGCCAACGAATCGCTATATTTGAACAAATGCATCTATGAGCTGGATGACAGGGCATACGCGGACACGCTGGACGAGCTGGTGACCTTGCTGGATGTCAAGGAGCAGCTAAAGGTGCAGCTAAGACGACTATCGTTGGGAGAACGCATGAAGATGGAGCTTGTCGCAGCGCTTATCCATCAACCCAAGGTGATTTTGCTCGATGAACCCACGATTGGACTGGATGTGCTCTCACAGCAGAGCATTCGTCATTTTCTCAAGCAATATAACCGGGAGAAGCAGGCGACGATCCTGCTGACGAGCCACTATATGCAAGATATTCAGGCGCTGTGCGACCGAACGCTGGTAATTAACCATGGCAGCCTCGTCTATGACGGCCCGCTTACTCACATCCGTCATGCCGACCGCCATATCAAACGGATTACACTGCAGCTCTACGATGCGGTGGAGTCGCATGTACTGGAGCAATTCGGCAGGCTGACGGTGCACAAGGGGCTTCAGGCTACGCTTGAGGTGCCAGGAGACGAGCTGAAGCGTGTATCGTTGCTGCTGCTGGAGCAGCTTCCTGTCGTTGATTTTACTGTAGAGGAGCCGCCGATCGAGGACGGAATTGCCGAATTGTTCAAGAGGGTGGCGGTGGTGCGGTGAATATACTGGGGAAATACGGGTACGCCTTCCTGCTGGGCTTCAAGCGAACGATGGAGTATCGGCTGAGCTTCTTCCTGAGCATCCTGAGCTGTCTGTTTCCGATGGTCATTCAATATTATCTGTGGACATCGATGTATGCTCACTCCACCGATCTGATGATCTTTGGCTATTCGTACCGACAGATGATCCTGTATGTGCTGCTGGCGAGTCTATTAACGCTAGTGGTCAGCGCCGGGTTCGAATGGGAGATCGCCAGCGATATTAAGGAAGGCGGATTGAATGCGGTGCTGGTGCGGCCCTTACATTATTTCCTATACCGGATTAGCAGCTTTCTGGGCGGTAAACTGCTGCAGGTGCTGCTCAGCCTCGCAGTGATTGCCGCACTGCTGATGGTATATCCGTCGATCGCCGGTCAGATGTGGCAGCTAAGGGATATTGCCTGGTTTGCTGCTGCCTTGCTCAACGGCGTGGTTATGAACATGTTGATCTTCTATTGCTTGAGTATGCTGGCCTTCTGGATTTCGGAGGTGTGGGGTGTATTTGCCGGGTTTGGCGTAGTAAGCAGTCTGTTCAGCGGGGGAGTGTTCCCGATCGAAGTGTTTGGGGTCGTGGTGAATCGGCTGCTCGATTATCTGCCCTTCAAATACATCGTGTATTTCCCGGTCAATGTGCTGACCTTTCGCGTGACGGGTACGGCCGTGCTGGAAGGCATCGCGATACAGCTCGGCTGGATGGCGCTGCTGGCATTACTGGCTCAGGTCATATGGCGAATCGGTACGAAAAAGTACGTCTCTATTGGAGGGTAGGCGGCATGGTCAAGCGAGTGGCACGTACCGTCCGAAAATATAGCAAGCTTTACTTGCTTTTTGTGAAAAATTGCATCCTGGCCGAAATGGAGTACCGGGCGAACTTCTGGATGGGCATCGGGGTGGAGTGCTCCTGGCTGATCTCCAAGCTGTTGTATGCGTTGGTTTTTTTTCAAAGCGGCATCGACATCTACGGTTTCTCGCCTGATGCGATGCTGGTCTTCATCGGCATGCATACCGTGATGACCGGCATTCTGATCAGCTTCTTCTGGCCCAACTTCGGCCGCATGACCGAGTATGTCCGCACCGGCACTCTGGATGTGCTCATTACGAAGCCCGTGTCCCTGCAATTCATCGTTACACTACGGCATTTCAGCTTCGGCACACTGATACCCAATGTGATTGGGGGACTCGTCATGATTGCAACCGGTCTGATCAGGCTGCGGCTGGACATCGGCTGGCGGGAGATAAGCGCATTTGCGATCTTCGTGGCATTAAGCACAGCGATTAGCTACGGGTTGTTTTTGTTGCCGAATCTGTTGACGTTCAAGGTGGTGGAGATGGGACCAATCAATATGATGATGAGCCAGATGCAGGAGATGAATAATGTACCGATGATTGTTTATTCCAAGTGGCTGCAATTTGCCGGGATCTACCTGTTCCCGCTCTTTGCCATATCGAATATATTCCCGTTGTTCGTGCTGCAGCAAGCCGATCCTGGCATGCTCGCTGCGGCGTTCCTGTCTCCGGTAGTGCTGCTGCTCGCTATCCGATGGCTATGGGGTCGAGCGATTCAAAGCTATGCCAGCGCCAGCAGCTAGCGCATGGAATGAAGCCGCCAAGCGGCTAATGAAGGAAGGGATTGATGATGCAAGCCGTTCATGATGTCAAGCCGATCCGCACGACCGGTCTGGATTGCCTGGAATGTCTGATTGCTACGATGGCGGAGCATTGGGGGCGTGGTTACCAGCTCATGTTTTTGCAGCATCATACATTCGATTACATCCGTAGTGAAGAACACCCGCTCGCCCGCAATCTGATCTGCAGCCCGCTCCGCTCCTTTGACAATCTCCTCACGTACCACGGCATTGCGTTTGAACGCTTCAACGGCTTCACCGGGGAGACGGCACTGGCGCATATCTATGATCAGGTGGAGCGGGGTACATGTCTCATTGTCGAATTGCTCGCTGCATCCATCCCGTGGGATGTTCATTATGAATCGAATCATATGACGGATACCCATGCTGTGCTGGTTATTGGCGTTGATCGTCAAGGTGAACGAGTGCTCTGTACGGACAGCTTCTATGAACAATACCGCGTGGAACTGCCTGCAGAGTGTATCAGAAAGGGCTATGTGATGCATGCAGCCATCCGACTGGCAGGTGATGAGACTTCTGGCCTGGACGATGTGACCGAGGCGCTGCTGATACAGTTGTTCCGTACAGACGTGCAACGCAGGGGCGAGGCGATTCACCAGTTGGCTGAGGATATTGCTAGCCGGGATATGGCCGTTGAGGTCGGGGTCGAACCGGAGCAATCGGAGTTCGTTCAGACCTTGTTTCGGATCAGCAAGCTGTACAAGCAGCTAGGGCTGATTGCAGGGCAGCTTCAGGCTGCAAGGAGCGGGATTGGGGGGCATACATGGAGCGAATGCCTGGACATTATCGGCAATCGTTGGGGAATTGTCGCAGCCATGATGATGAAGCTGGCGTGTGCGCCGAAGGATGCCAAGCTGATCAGCGCTGTGGTGCAGCGCTTGAAGCAGATTGCCGAGCTGGAGCAGGAAATGGCCGTAGCGCTGGCGGATTCGGGCCGGAGTCAGCCAAATACCATCCCGTACAGCAAGCATGGAGCGGTGGAGATCGGGGATTATGCACAATTTGTGAATGTAGAACTGGACGCTTACTACAACAACCACGGATTTTACAAGGATGCCGATACACGAGCCGCCCGATTGGCCTGCGATGGTTCATTTGCCCTGGATGACGGGACGTTATTCGGTCGTACACTTGCGGTCGGGCGGATGAAGTTCAAGCTGCCGAGGCTGCGGCCTGATAAGGATGACAATCTGTCTTGCCAGGGGCAAGTGGTTCCGATTCAGCCGGGCAAGTACAGCGCAATCTGCCTTCTCGCCTGCAGTGAATGGGGGCATACGACAGAGCCGTTGATGGTTATCGACGAAGATGGACAGCTCCATTCTGTCATGATGCAGTTCACCGATTGGTATGAGCATGATCCCCAGTATGGCGAGCAGGCCGCTTGGAGAGGCAAGCTGGGGCGATGGGCCGAGGACGGAACCATCTGCAAGGGGGATAGCATGCATACGATCTATGCTGATTGCTATCCGTTAGAGTTGTCTGGAGCCATCATTGGTCTGCAGCTACCGTATTGCCCGAATCTCCATCTGTTCGCCATATCGTTGATCCGGCTTCAGGAGCGATAGCAAGGAGGAGTAGCCAGGGCGTGGAGGCCAACCTGCATAAGGAAAGTATTACTGTCTTTTCGCTCCCTGCGGAGTTTGCAAGCACACCCTGGAAGCAATAGGCAAGTAGGCAAGTAGGCAAGACCAAAATCCATTAAAGCGGGTGATGGAATATGGACAGGCATAGACTGGGCTGGAGCAAACAACAACTGCTGTTGTATTTGTCTGGCTGCCTCATTTTCTCTCTAGGTGCGAAATGCTTCATCGACTCCAGGTTGGGGACAGATCCGCTGGATGTGCTGGTGCTGGGGATCGTCAGGCATACCGGCTGGACGATCGGGATCATATCCGGCTTGCTGGCGATTGCATTCCTTGTCTTGTGGTCGGTATGGAACCGGAAGCTTCCCCCGATTACTCCGTTCATCACGATGTTTCTCATTGGCAGCTTAATTGATCTATGGAATTATGTCAGTCTGGAGACCATGACCTATTCGCTGATAAAGTCGGCATACCTGATCATGCTGATCGGACTATTGTTAGCAGCTTACGGCTCCGCGCTGATCATCATGAGCGGGATTGGTATCCGCACGATGGATCTGGTGGCGATTACGATGGTTGAGAAATGGGGCTGGAAATTTTTCTACGCGAAGATGCTGTTTGAAGTGTTGTTTGTCCTCTCAGGCTGGCTGCTAGGCGGCCCGGTGGGCATTGGTACCCTCTGCTTCGTTGCGCTGGTTGGACCGGGGCTGGTTCTGTTCATGTCATGGAACGAGAAGGTATTCGGCTGGACGAATTATGGCCTGGGTCGTCAGCGCCGATACCATCTGAGTCAAGGTGCCAATGCGCCCTCTGTTTCCTGACGTGATGCTCCAAGAACGCTTGCCTGCCACATCTGGCGAAGGAGCGGCAGTCACAGTACCCGAAAAAAACGGCGATTGTACCTGACGGTCATCCTCCTATTCGAATATAGTGCAGGAGTTGCTTGCTTGGAGAGGAGAAGTTTGGATGCGTTATGTCATTATTAATGCAGATGATTTCGGCCTGTCACCAGCCGTCAACCGTGGTATCGTACAGGCGCATCGGTCTGGGGGAGTGACGAGCACCTCCTTGATGGTGAACATGCCAGGGTTCGAGGATGCGCTGCGCCTGGCGGCATCTGTGCCTGGATTATCGGTCGGCTTGCATTTTAATCTCACCTATGGCCGTCCGGTCTCCACCCCGGAGCAAGTGGCATCACTCATCGGGGCAGATGGCCTGTTCCACCGCTCTCAGCCGATTGAGCTATGGCATCCGCTGCATGTCGAACGGGAGCTGTCTGCACAATGGCGGCGTATGACGGATGCGGGCCTGCGGCCGACGCATCTGGATTCGCATCATCTGCTGCATCAGATGCATCGCATGATCTACCGTGTCATGGTGGACAAAGCGTGTCGCGAGGGTGTGCCACTGCGGCGATCACAGATTGACCATGGACTGCCTTCCCGGTCTGATCTGCTCATGACGGGGGGGATCTTGCTCGATACGTATGGAGATGATGGAGCTGCTGCCCGGTTGCACACTTATTTGCGTGAGCTTGCTCCAGGCTGTACGGAGATTGCCTGCCATCCGGGTTATGTCGATGCTGCGCTATGTACGGTGTCTGACTGGACGGAGCTGCGCGAGCGGGAGCTGTCCGTCTTCGCTGATCCTGAGCTGCCGGCCGCAATGCGCCAATTAGGCATTCATCCCATCAGCTATCGCGTCTGGAGAATGGAGCAGTGCCATCATGTAGCTGCCCGGGAGCAGCGCTAGCGCTAACAGGCCGCCAGATAAGCTGTTGGAAGCACAGGAAGCAAAATGACTAGCGATGCCCGGTTAGCTCCCTGTGTATGCTGCTTCATCTCTGCCTGGCTATGGCAGCGATCGGGTACGAAGGACAGCTTATATTGCTAGTTGTTCCACAACAGGCTCGCTACCGAATGGCTCGCTATAGAGCAGTCTGATCAAGCGTTCGGCTGTCGCTTCCGCCGTCTGAAGCTGTCCCTGCCTGGCGAGCTCGATGAATTGATCGACATAAGGGAATTGCTCGGACGAAGCGGCCCTAATCTCCGCTTGCATCTGTGTATCGATCATTCCAGGGTAGACGGAAGCCACCTTAACGGGGTGCGTCTGTCCGGCTTGTTCTTGTGCCATGCTCCGCGAGAAGGTATCCACCCCGGACTTGGCTGCGCTGTAGCAGCTCTGGGAGGGAAGCACATATTTCGCAGAAGCAGAAGAAATATTCAGGATGCGCTTGTCCACTGCCAGCTTGCCGGCATGGCGGATGAAGGCCGAGGTCAGCACCATCGGTGCAAGCAGATTGACGGCTATATTATGTGTTATATCGTCTACTGTGGCATCAGCAATCGGCAGCACCGGAGACAGTTGCCCCGCATTGTTTATGAGATAGAGTGCCGTAAGATGATCTGTGGCTGCCGCTTCCGCAAACAGTCCGTCTGCCAGTTGCTGCAGACCATGCACGTCCGACAGGTTGTGCTGATGGTTCGTCAACATGCATCCTCGCTGGCGGGCAGCTTCCGTCAGACGGGAGTTACCCGTTCTGGAGATGCAGTGCAGCGAGTTGCCAGGCTGGAGCAACTGCATAGCGAGCTGTTCTCCGATGCCTCTGGATGTGCCTGTAATGAAGATGATCTTCATAGGATGATTTCCTCCTGAAATATGATAATATGGCGGTGCTACTACGCATCGTGATCTCTTAATTTTGCAGCTTCAATAACGACGCTATTGACCAATTCCTTCCACAATCCACGGTAATCCAGCTCCAATTGCAGCATCCTCGAGCGGGACAGGTTATCAATCATCATCGCCAGTATGGCGGCCTTATGATGAATGTCCCCAGATACGATAACACCAAGCTCTGCGCCATGCCGCAGCAGCCGTTCAAACCCTCCCACAAATTCCTGCTGCATCCCCGCAAGTCGCAGACGGTATTCGTCGTCGCGCTGCGCAAGCATCATAAATTCATTCAGCACTCGCAAGGTTGCATAGTGATCCCCGCTGTCTTGAGCAGGAAGCATCCGCAGGCCGCCCTCATACAACATCAGGGCCCAGTCCTCCTTGGTCTCGGGAAGCTCTGGAAAGTAAGCGCTGAAATGATGGGTGCTGAATAGCTGTTCGTAGATTCGGCTAATGAGTAGCTCCTTCGTAGCAAAATGATAGTAAATGGACGGCTTGGTGATGCCTACCTGCTTGGCGATCATGCCAAGGCTTGTATTGTCGATCCCGTGCCTTGCGAATAGCTCAAAGGAAGCATCAACAATTTGTCCAGCCGTTAGGTCTCTTTTTTTCAGTGGAAGTCACCTCTCTAGCAGGATAGGCAAAGGGAACCTTGCGGCTCCAGCTTGCTGATCGCTAGTATACAAAAACAACGAGTCTAATGTCAATAATTTAACTACCGATCGTTAAAAAATAGAGATAATTATATTTTATTTTTACATAATTTCCAATATAAAGACAGATGATAAAGAGAAATACGACTGAAGTGGAACGAAGGGGGCGCTGTGAAATGAATAATGGGTGTCGGTGGATGAAGAAGCTGGGGACGGGAGGCTTGCTCCTGGCGTTACTGCTAGGGGCGACGGCTGCGGATCAGCCGGACAAGCACATCGCCATCGTAATTGATGATTTTGGCAATGGCATGAGTGGGACGGAGGAAATGCTCAAGCTGCAAATTCCGTTCACAGCGGCAGTTATGCCATTCATGCCCACGACGAAGAGGGATGCCGAGGCAGCCTTCAAGCGCGGGCTGGATGTCATCGTCCATATGCCGATGGAGCCGAACCGCGGGAAGAAGGAGTGGCTCGGTCCGGGCGCAATTACAGCGGATCTCAGTGATGAGGAGGTTCGCAAACGAGTTGAGGCAGCGATCGATGATGTGCCGCATGCTGCCGGGATGAATAACCATATGGGCTCCAAAATTACGGCAGATGAACGCATCATGCGTATCGTGCTCACGGTATGCAAGGAGCGGGGGCTGTTCTTTCTGGATAGCCGCACGACGCCGAAGTCGGTCATCCCCGAGCTGGCTGCTGATCTCGATGTTCCGGTCGTTGTTAACCATCTATTCTTGGATGATGTGTACTCGACGAGCCATATTGCCGGACAGATGGGCAAGCTGAAGCGGAAGCTGCAGGATCATGTTTCAGTCATCGCGATCGGACATGTCGGACCTCCTGGTCTGAAGACATCTGCTGTCCTGCGCGGCTCGATCGCTGAATTGAGCAAGCAGGCCCGCTTCGTCCGCGTGAGCGAGCTGCTGCCCTCATCCGCCCACGATTATCAGATACTTCCTTAACCCGTTAGCGATCGCTTCGGCAATCTGAGCCTGCCCCTCTGTATGAGTCATCATCGCGCGATCCTGCGGGTTGCTGATGAAGCCCATCTCGATAATAACCGCCGGCACCTCAACGCGGCGCAACAGGTAGAAGGGCTTGCCTAGCTCGGGAAGACGCAGTGTTTGTTGCTGATCATTGAGTGCCTCTTGAATAAGCGAGGCCAGCAGCGCGCTTCCGCCTTCCTCCTGATGCAGCACCAGCGGCCCGCGCTTCTGAGGAGTGCGTCCCCAGTTCACATGCAGGCTCACCATCGCTTGCAGCTCAATCTCCCGTGAGAGCTGCAGCCGCTGGGACAGATCCCGCAAATGGCGAGAGCGTGCGCCATGCCAGCGGTTATCGTCGCTAAGCGCATAGTCCCCGTTGCGATTCATCGCTGTGCGGATGCCTTGGGAATTCAGGCGAAGATAGAGCTGTCTGGCAACCGCCAGATTAATATCCTTCTCTAATATATCCTGATGGCTTGTCCCGCCGTCGATGCCGCCATGTCCGACATCAATCAGCACTTGGGGCGCAGGCAGTTGCTGGTCAAAATGGGGGGTAGCTTGCTGAACTGCCCGGCTCGTGGCCGCACTGCTCGCATCCGCCTGTGTAGAAGCTGTCAGCAGCACTGCTGCACAGGTGGCCGCAGCAACGAGCTGCTTCATCTTGGTGCGGCAGGTACATAATAGGCTGCTGTTGGGGTGAATTCTCATGGCTATAGCCTCCTCGCGTAACGAACATCTTGATGTTGGAATAGCTATAGAATATGCAATTTGCACGCCATCATTCACGGACGGCAGAACTGAGGGGGCTTAGGAAGTGTCTTCCACGTTCCGCAGGGGGCAGATGGGACCCGAATTTTCGTTCCATGCTGCGGTTGAGGGAGCGAATGCCCGGTGCTTGGCTTGGCTATACTATACCCAACAGGACAAGCCAGGGCGAACAGGGAGGTGAGGACATGGCGGATGGATCGGAATGGGTCAAGTATGTTACAGAACGGGTGGTGACGTATATCGAGACACCCAAGGAAGAGCGCAAGCAAAGCCGGCAGGAGGCCAAGCAACTGCGAGAGCCATGGCTTACACGCTGGTTCGGGCTGGCACCCCTGGGCGTGAAGGTCTGGTGGGACAGCAGGCGCAGGAGGCGAAGTTGAGCAGTCAAGCGATGCAGGCCAAGGCAAGGGCCGTTTCTCTGTCCAGCAGACAGAGGAACGGCCCTTGCTAGGCTCGCTGCTCATCCAAGTAAGTAGAAGCTTCCTTGGATTATATATTGCTGAGCCGGAATATATCGCAGCCCATTATGGTCTGCTGCGATATAGAGCGCCCCGGATTCCCAGCGGTGATAGCCCCGGATGCTCCAGACATAGCGCAGCGCATTGTCCCACGGCTCGGCGCTGTAGATGAGCTGCTGCTTTCCTTGTCCGATTGTCCTTGTCAGTTGCTCCTTGTTGTCTTTCAACGGGGGCTGGGTAAGCCATGGGAAGCTTGCATAGGGATCAAACGCAGCGAGCAGCTTGCTATCTTGGATGCGCCCGGAGTTGGTGCTGTTGACTGCCTCCTTGCCGGCGGTGGCCGCAAGTGGACAAGGCGCCTTGTCCGGGTTATCCAGATTGCCGGGCAGGCTGGCTTCATACGGGAGCTGTTCGCCTGTCATCCCGTCAAAGAAGAGGGCGGGCCCGCCCGAGGCCAGCGACACCTTCCATACCGCGTGCAGCGGACCATAATAGATCGGCTGCGCTGTATAGTCTACCGGCGGTGTCAGGCTTGCTGTTAGATGATGAGGAGTAGGAGTATCCGTTATCAGTTCATACTGCACCAAAGCACGATGCAGTGTCGATGCAGAAAATAGTGGCGATTCGCCAAGACCATATTCCCCTAATACGTAACCACCGTCCTGACGGGCGTGAATGACCATATAGCCGACGGGTTGTCCGTGCTTCATCAGAAGAGCCAGCCAGCTATGGGTGCCTGGCCCGAGGGGGGAGACCTCCACAGTGGCCTCATGCCACTCCTCGAATAACTCCTGCTTGGCAATTGCTTCCTTCCATACATTGACCTGCTGCTGCAGCGTTTGGGCGTCTGATGAAGCGAGGGGGCTTGCGGCAGCTTGCATATCGCTGCTCTGTACAGCGCCGCTCATCATGAAGACCCATACTGCTATGGCAATATACATGGACCATTTCTTCAACATGGCTTGTCTCCTTTGGCAGCACAATCCGGCAACACCGGCACCTGCTGCGTATTAGGCGGCGGACAGCGTCGTTTACTCTGTTCGCCTGTCCTGTGCGGACTACAGACATTGTATCAAGAGGCAGGAGGTAAAAGGTGTTGGAATGTGTCGCGGTTATGCCCAGCCGCGACGTTCTATTTTTGACGGCTGGGTTCGAACGCCGTCTGATTCCTGCTACTCGATCCCCTGCAAATGAAAGATACCGCAGTTAATGGCGGTTGCCGTCACTCTTGGACGATACTGCCAATCAATCTCTGCCTTGCGGCTATCATATTGTCTTGTTATCTCTGCCTTAAGCTCCTCGTCAGCCGATTGGAGCAGCTTGTCATAGTAATGGCTGACAATCTTTTGCTCCTCGTCAAGCCGCTGCTGTGCTTCCTCCGCCCACCTGTAGCACTGTGCCTTCAGCTTGCGCTCCAGTGTCATCTCCACAATATGAATGGCCTTGTTCAGCGTAATACCAGCGGGAGCAATATGCACGTTGGACGGCAGCCGCGGCGTCATCTTCAGGCTGCTGAGCTGCTCATGAAACAACTCGCGGCAATGACCAGTGGCAAGCGAGACACCAAAGGAATACAGCTCCTCGCGTTTGCGGTCGCATTGGAACTCCACCTTCAGGTTCACCCCCAGCCAAGGGGTATAGGGCGTCGATTGAAACGGGCTGCGCGAGCGGGTATCCGGCTCCTGGAATAGATAGACATAGCTTCCACGACTCTGAACCGCATCGAACAGTTGCAGCAGCCGCTTGGAACCGAAGTGGACATCATCTCGCGGAAGGCGGGGCGTCGAGAGCAACTGGGAGGGCACGATCCCGTAGGAGCGAGCCAATGCCGAGTTGACCGCCGCTTGCACGGACGCGCCTGGAGAGAGGGGAGGCGTCCCGGTAACGGTACCGGCTGTACGCGGCGTGCTGCCACTTGCCGGGGCATTGTCCGTGGACACGGCGGCGTCTGCTGCCTGCTGCGACAGCTCATACTTCTCCTTATCTGTTACGAGCAGGAACGACATCGTCTCCGGCTCGGCTCCTGTGCGATCGACAAAGCTCCAGTAATAGGGGCGATTCGTCAGCATCCGGTCCGCCTCGGGCGACAGCTTGACTACAAAGTGGGCCGGTGATTTCTCGATAATATGGCATCCGGTCGATTCCAGATATTGCTGAACAAATCGGTGTACCTGCTTCTGATTCATGGCCGCACCTCCACTTCCTGACTCACTCGGTTCAGCAGCGCTCCAATCGCCGCCTGTGCCTTAGCCTTGTCCGTTGTATCCTCCATCATATCCAGGGGAGGTTTGCCGCGAAGCTCGCCGAGCGAGGAGCCAAGCTGGTCGAAGCGTGCCTTCAGCTCCGTGCTGCCCGCGGATTCGAGCATCATCTTGGCGATTGTCTTCTCCAGCGGCTGCTCCTCCTTCTCGAAGCGCTCCAGAATATGATCCAGCTCGCCGATGACCAGCTCGAATAGATTGATTTTTTCATGCAGCAGGTTCACAATGTATTCCTCGATCGTTCCGATCGTACACAGATTGTATATCTTCACATCCTCGGTCTGTCCAAGCCGATGTACCCTGCCGATGCGCTGCTCGACGCGCATTGGATTCCAGGGCAGATCAAAGTTGATCATGTGATGGCAAAATTGCAGGTTAATGCCTTCGCCGCCGGCCTCCGTGGCAATCAGCACCTGTGCGCGTCCGCGGAACAGATCCATCATCCAGTCCTTTTTGCCCCGGTTCATGCCGCCCCGGTAGGGGACAGCGATCAGGTTATGACTGCGGAAGAACTGGAGCAGATATTCCTGAGTCGCCCGATACTCGGTGAACAGGATGACCTTCTCATTCATCTGGTTAATGAGCTCCAGCGCCTTCTCGGCCTTCGTATTCGCGGTAATCTGCTTAATCTGATCCACCAGCTCCCAAATTTTCGGACGAAGCGGCGAATCCTCGGCAGTCTTCTTGAACAGGTTGACCAGAGTCAGAAATACGGCATCCCGGCTGCTGCACACCTCGCGCTGCAGCGTCACCAGCGACAGCATGCTGGTCAGATCGCCCCCGCTGCGGTCATATTGCTCCTTCACAAAGCCGGTGACCCCGTTATAGAGCGCCATCTCCTCGGGGGAGAGCTGGATCGGAATATTTTTCACAATTCGCTTCGTGAAATGTATGCCGCCATCGCCCCGGCGATTACGAATCATCACCGTAGACAAGGCCTCGTGCAGTTGCTCCTCATTCTTGGGCATGCGCTTATCGACGACAAAGTTGGCGGCGAATTCGCTCTGTCCGCCGAGCTGACCTGGCTTGAGCAGCGTAATGAGGTTATACAGCTCGTCCAGATTGTTCTGTACGGGCGTGGCGGTCAGCAGCAGGCAATATTTCTTGCGAAGCTGGGTGACGAACTGGTAATTGGTTGTTTTCTTGTTTTTGAGCTTATGTGCTTCATCGATAACGAGCATGTCAAAATCGCTGTTCAGCAGCAATTCACGATGAGGCTCGCGCTTGGCAGTATCGATGGAGGCGACGACAACATCATAATGCCACATATGCGTCTTCTTCTGAGCGACCGCAGCGATGCCGAATTTCTGGTTCAGCTCGCGCACCCATTGCAGCACCAGTGAAGCCGGGACGAGGATCAGAGCTCTCTTCACCAGCCCGCGCACCATGTATTCCTTCAGCACCAGACCGGCCTCTATGGTTTTGCCGAGACCGACCTCATCGGCCAGGATGGCGCGCCCGCCCATCTCATGCACGACCTTGCCAGCAGTAGATAGCTGATGGGGCATCGGCTGGAGCGCAGGGAGGCTGCGCAGACATTGCATCTCATCGAAGGTTGCAATCGCTTGCGCCTCCTGTGCTTCAACGGCCAGCTTAAATAGCGTCCAATCGTCCCAGGGGCCGTTGCGACTGATGCGGGATTGCAGCTCCTGCTGCCATGAGCGGTCAAATTGATAATCGACGAGCGGGTGTAGCTTGCAGCCTGCAGCTTGCTGCGACATTTCGTTAGCCTGCGGGGGGCGGCTGTTGATGTGCTCTGCCATACAAAGCTCCTTTCCAGTACAAGGAATCAGATAGATTTAGTATGACCCGATTAGGGAAGATTCATAAGGTGGCGAGATGGCGAAATAAAACGCAGCACAAACAGAAGGCGCGTCAACAGGGAATAAGGGCGGTATCGTACAGGTTCAGGGAAGGTTAAGTGCAGGCGCTCGTATACAGAGTGGCAGCTTGCGTGTTCAGTGTTCATGCGTGGGGGAGTGAAACAGATGGTTAGAAAAAGCAAAAAAACCTGCATATCGTCAGGTTTCTGGTTAACTGCTTATGAAAATAACAAATGATGGTCGGGACGACACGATTTGAACATGCGACCCCCTGGTCCCAAACCAGGTGCTCTACCAAGCTGAGCTACGTCCCGATCATGGTGCCGTCGAGAGGACTTGAACCCCCAACCTACTGATTACAAGTCAGTTGCTCTACCAGTTGAGCTACAACGGCGTGCCATTCTGTGCTTCGATCAAGTGTTGTATCTGTCGGGCACAAGAGATATTATGCCACACATTCCAGAAGAGTGCAATAGTTTTTTTATAAAAATTTTGAGTGATGCAAAAGCAAGGGGATGCCCCTATAAAGGGAGCAACAGGCCGGAACGCAACGAGTATTCATCGGCTGTGGAAGCTGACATGCTCCGGCTTCAATAACCGCGATCGCTCTGGCCTGCCACTGCCCAAACAAGGCTTAACACGAAAGCTCATCATAGGCTGCTGTTGGCTGAAGTTGCTTCCGCTCCATTCAAGGCTCACCTCCGGCTCATAACGTCGCAGCACATGGCGAGCAGGCGGGGAATGATGTCCATGGGCGGGGTGGAAGACACGACTAGAGTAGCTGCTTGATGTCTTGCTCCAGCGAAGCGGGCTCGGTGCGGGCGCCGAAGCGCTTCACAATATGACCCTCGCGGTCAATCAGAAACTTGGCGAAATTCCATTCAATATCCCCGTTCTGATAAGGCGCAGGCGTATGCTCCAGCAGATAAGCATATAAGGGGTGGATCTGAGGCCCCTTGACATCGATTTTGCTAAACAGCGGAAAGGTCACTTTATAATTCAGCTCGCAAAATTGCTTGATTTCTTCCTCGCTTCCCGGCTCCTGGCCGGCAAACTGATTGCAGGGGAAGCCAAGGATCTCCAGACCCTGCTCCTGGTATGTATCATAGAGCTGCTGCAGTCCGGCATAATGCGGGGTGAGACCGCACGCGCTGGCCGTATTCACAATAAGGAGCACCTTATCCTTGTATGTCTCCAGTGTAGTCGTCTGACCGTCAATCGTGCGAACCTCGATAGCATAGATGGACATGTCTTCCTTCCTCCCCGAATGAGATAGTATGGAGCGATGCGCTGCAGTCTGTGCAGCTAAGCTCTGCATCATACAGACAACATAGAGTGATAGTAACAGGTAGCCGAAACCAAAAAAACTTCAGCCAATTCGAGCTGAAGGAGTATTGATTTCACATAGAACTACTGATACAATATGAAGTGGTCACTAAAAATGAAATAAGTGACACAATTATCATTCATACCTTTATTATACGTTATCCGTCTTGTCCTGTCAACCGCAATGCTGCAACAATTCATGCGCGCAACAAAAATGGGTGGGTACGAGTGGAAATCCAAGATGAATAGGGAAGGGGAGACAGCAAACTCATGAGCATCTCCGAGGAGCAGTGGCAGCAGGAGCAGAAGCGGGTAGATGAGGTGACCCTCAAGATTCAGGCAGCGATAGAGGAGCTGGAGGATCGGGCAGGCGAGGTGCGCTCTGATGTCGTGGAGATTCGTCGACACTTCTGGGATGAAGTGACGGTCAATCTGAGCAATGCCGAGGACGTGATCGAGACGTACTTCAGCATGAAGCAGCAGACGGATGTCATGTCCGAGCGCGAGCGCAGCCACCGGCATGCGCAGACTGCACTGAATAAATATAAACGGTTGGTGGAATCCCCCTATTTCGGGCGGATCGACTTCAAGGAGGAAGGGGAATCGCGCGCAGAGCGGATCTATCTGGGGATTGCCTCCTTCATCGAGGAGGATGGGGATGAGTTCTTGGTCTATGACTGGCGTGCGCCGATCTCCAGCCTGTACTATGATTACGGTCCTGGGGCTGCCAGCTATGAGACACCGGGAGGAACGATTGCCGGGGAGATGGAGCTGAAGCGGCAATTCATGATACGGTCAGGGGAAATTCGCTACGTGTTCGACACCGGATTAACGGTTGGAGACGAGCTCCTGCAGCAAGCGCTGGGTCGCAGTGCCGATGCTCAGATGCGCAGCATTGTCGCGACGATCCAACGCGAGCAGAACCAGATTATCCGTAATGAACGGGCGCGCATGCTGGTGGTGCAAGGGGCAGCCGGCAGCGGTAAAACCTCCGCTGCGCTCCAGCGTGTAGCCTATCTGCTCTATAGACATCGCGATACGCTCAAAGCCGACCAGATGGTGCTGTTCTCGCCGAACCCGCTGTTCAACAGCTATGTATCCACGGTGCTGCCGGAGCTGGGCGAGGAGAATATGGTTCAGACCACCTTTCAGGAGTATCTGGAAAGCAGGCTGGGGGAGCAGTATGCAGTGGAGGACCCATTTGACCAGTTGGAATATGTGCTGACACAGGAGCAAGCAGTAGATTACGGCGCACGGATGGAAGCGATCCGCTTCAAATCCTCTTCGGCCTATATGCTGCTGCTGCAGCGTTATGCCGATTATCTGTCGCAGCGCAGCATGTTGTTCCAGCCTGTCCGCTTCCGCGGGGAAGAGCTGATCTCCGCTGCTCGTCTGGCAGAGCAATTCTATGCCCAGGACGCCAGTCTGCGCATGCCCAACCGGATCGAGCTGCTCAAGGAATGGCTGCTCCAGGAGGCCGGGCGACTGGAACGACAGCAGCGGGAGCTGCCGTGGGTGGAGGATGCGATTGAACTGCTGGATGATGAGGAATACCATCGGGTTCACCAGCGCATGCGCAAGGAACGGCGAAGCATGGGCGCAACCTTCGATGACTATGAGGAGGAGAAGCGGCTGCTGTCGCTAACCATCGTGCGGGAGCAGATGGCGCCTGTGCGGCGCTGGATCAAGGAGCTGCAATTTATGGATGTCGCCGCATTGTACCGCCAGTTGTTTGAGACTGCAGGGCTGGCATCCTCGCTGCTGGGGCCGGATAACGCGCTGCCGGAGGCGTGGGATTCGATCCGCGCGCAGACGGTGGGCGACATAGAGGAGAGGCGACTGGCTTATGAGGATGCTACGCCTTATCTTTATCTCTCCGAGCTGTTAACGGGCTTCCGTATGAATACGCATGTGCGCCATGTGGTCATTGATGAAGCACAGGATTATTCGGCCTTTCAGCTGGAGTTCATGAAGAGGCTGTTTCCCCGCAGCAGGATGACCGCGCTCGGTGATTTCAATCAAGCCATCTATGCTCATCATTCTGTGCTGGATCAGGCAGAGGGGGTTGGTTCCGCCGCGACCTTGTTGGGGGAGGAGCATACGGAGGTGCTGCGGTTAAGTCGCAGCTACCGCTCAACCAAGGAGATTGTCGAGTTTACGAAGGGGATGGTCGGCGCGAGCGAGATTATACCGTTTGAACGCAGCGGTGAGTTGCCCCGAGTAAGGAGGACGGAAGGGGGAATAGATGCTCTGCACGCAGTGCTGCTGCAGGAGCTGCACAACCTCCAGGAGGCGGGCTATGCTTCCATCGGGGTGATCTGCAGGACGGCAGCGGAGAGTGAGCGGGCTTATGCTGCGCTCAAGGACAGCGTGCCGATGCAGCTAATCAAGAAAGGGACGGCCTCCTTCACCCAAGGGGCACAGGTTATTCCGGTCTATCTGGCCAAAGGAGTGGAGTTCGACGCGGTGCTTATCTATGACGGCTCGCGAAGCAGCTATGCCAGGGAAGGCGAGCGGAAGCTATTCTATACAGCCTGCACGAGAGCCATGCATGTGCTGCGAATCTGCACGCTGGGTGAGCCAAGTCCCTTCATTACCGACCAGCCGCCCGAGCGTTACGAGATTGTGGCGCCTTCGGCGTCTGAGACCTTGAAGACGTGAAGCGGGAGAGGCGGGAGAGGCGGAGCGCTTCCTCCTCGTTGAATACTTCAACGCCAGACAGTAATTGAGCCTTCATGAGGTGGCGGCAGTCGTGGGCGCTGGTATACAATGAAGAGGAGAAGGGGAGATGAGCCATGAGCATAAGATGGAAGCTATGGATAATGGGCGCTGCAGTTGCAACTGTGCTTGTGAGCGGCTGCTCATCCGAGAAGACTGAGGTCAAGACGGAGAAGCCGCAGCAGGTTGAGCAGAAGCCTGCTCAGCCGTCGCCGGACCCCGTGAAGCCTCCCGCAAACAGCGGGAATGTATTTCCCGAATCGGCGACTGGCGGTTTTGTGGAGGGATTTGAATTCGGCATAGGAGATCATACCGGAGATGTGCTCCGCCAATGGGGAGAACCCGAGCATATGGAATATTGGGCTGGAGGTCTGTACCTGTCCTACCCGCAGGTCGTGCTGTTTACAGATGCGCGTCTGGATAATGAGGATCATGTCATCGACGGCACGGTAAGAGAGATGGGCTTTCGACCCGGAACGGACCTGTTCGGAGCCAAGGTAGGGCAGACCTTTGCTGAGATCGAGGCTGTGCTGGGCAGCGGCTATGTGAAGCACTCGCCCGACGACAACAAAAATAATGAGTTTTATGGCGAGATGTGGTCGATCGAATACGATCTGGGCAGCTACCTGCTCGTATTCTCGGGAGAACAGGAGGAAGGTCCGACCGATTCGGCCTACTATATGCTGAAATGACCTTTTATGGGCTGATTGCTGTATGGGTAGGTGTCGCAAGCCTGGTGACTCTGATGCTCATGCGCCATGACAAGCTCCAGGCCGGACGCCGCGGCAGACGGGTGCCGGAACGCACGCTGCTTGGCTTAGCGGCATTGGGCGGCGCGGCCGGAGGCTGGCTAGGTATGAAGCTGTGGCGCCATAAGACGCGGCATGGCCGATTTCGCTTCGGGTTGCCGCTGCTTACGGCAACCCACGCTATGGTGATCATTATGCTATTTCTGTTCAGGCAGATGTAATGAGCGGCTTTGTAATTCTGCACCGTCCTTGCTAGCAGCAGGACGGTGTATTTGTGTATGCGGGTCGGTAATGACGATTCCTGGCGCATAGGTACGGCGGTAGGCAGCGGGGGACATCCCGTGCTTCCGGCGGAAGATGCGGAAGAAATACGAGTAGCTGCCAAAGCCGCATGTTTCGGCGATCTGCTCCAGTGTCATCGCGCTGTATTTCATCCGCTCCTCAGCAACGGAGAGCCGAATCTCCTGAGCGTAGTCGATGATGGTTGTTCCTGTATGCTCCTTGAACAGATGCGACGCCCGCGAGACGCTGAGTCGGACATGGTCTGCCAGCTCCTCCAGCCGCAGTGAGACTGTAGCATGCTCCTCGATATAAGCCTTGATCCGCTGTACGATGAAGGGATGGCTCTGAGGAGAGGCCTGCTCATCGATGATGCGGTCGATGACAAGACATAAGCTGCGCAGCATGTAGTCCGTCAGCTCCGGCTGCTGTTCGCCGAAGCCGCGCTTCTCCAGGATGAGATTGCGCCACAGCGACAGCAGGCGATCCTCCAGATCGACGCGGGTCAGCTTGGGGCGATTGCGGCGTTGCCACCATTCCTCGATCCAGCTTCCGCGGCAGGATAGGTAATAGTCGCTGCTGAAGACAGTCCGGCCTCGCTGTGGGTGATCGAAGGGCGTAATGGACAGCCTGTAAGGCTCCCATGGAGCGAACAGCAGCAGGTCGCCGGCAGCAATCTCCGTCATCTGTCCACCGACCAGGGCATTCGCCCGTCCTTCGGTCTGCAGCCGGAACAGAAATCCCGGCCCACTGCGCTCATAGCCGGTGAAGAAGGGCTGTGTATGATGTGAAAAGCCGCACATGAGCAATGAAGTTCCCATCGTGTAGGATCAGCTCCTTGCATAAGAGTCATGCCTGCCTGCCCCTTCGCCGCCTCATATCCCACAAGTTGTAATTCATGGATTTTATTAACGGAATACGAGCGACTCTACGCAGATAGGCAGCAGAATTGTTCATGTTATAACGATATACTGCATTGTGTGTGGATGGCAAGTTTTTTATAATGAGACAAGGGCGACGCGCCGAGGGACATCATGCTTTTGGTCATGTCGTCAAGACGCTTCTGCAACACGAAAATCTAATTCTGGGAGGCACGAATAATGGGAGCGATGAAGATTGGCCTGCAGCTTTTTACTGTGCGTGACAACACGGCAAGCGACTTCGTGGGAACATTGAGAGAGATCGCAGCAATGGGGTATGAGGGTGTCGAATTTGCCGGTTACGGAGATATTCCTGCGGACGAGATGAAAGCGCTGCTTACGGAACTGAACTTGACGGCGATCGGCAGCCATATCAGCCTCAAGCAGTTGGAGGAGAATCTGGAAGGCGAGATCGCCTACCTGAAGACAATCGGAGCCCGCTATGCCATTTTGCCGTATTTGTTTGAAGAGGATCGCAAGGATGAGGCAGCCTGGCTTCGCCTGATCGACAAGCTGAATACCTTCGGCGAAGCATTCCGCAGCAACGGAATTGTGTTCGCTTACCATAACCATGATTTTGAATTCACGTCCAAGCTGGACGGCCAATATGTGTTCGATGCGATATATGAACGTGTCTCGCCAGAACATCTTCAGGTGGAGATGGATCTGGGCTGGGTGCAATATTCGGGTCTGAATCCGCTGGAGTATGTTGCCAAGTACAAGGGCAGGCTGCCGCTGCTCCATCTGAAGGACTTCCGCAATGGGAATCCTGGCGAACCGATTGATACCGTTGAGCTGGGACAGGGCGATCTGAACCTGCCGGAAATTATCGAGGCAGCCGGCAAAGCCGATGTGGAATGGATCATTGTGGAGCAAGACCGCTGCGCTAACCCGCCGCTGGAATCCGTGCGCACAAGCAAGCAATGGCTGGACGAAAACTATACACGTTAAAAGGGAGACAGAACATACATGAGCAAAATTAGAGTTGCTGTTATCGGCTGTGGAGCGATCGCACAGAGAAGACATATTCCAGAATTCCAGTTAAATCCTCATGTCGAGCTGGTTGCATTCGTCGACCCGAAGCTCGAGCGTGCGCAGCAATGCGCGGAGCCGTTCGGCGCGAAGGCTTATGCGGATCATCTGTCGATGCTGGCTGAAGTGAAGCCCGATGCGGTCAGCGTCTGTACTCCGAATGCAACCCATGCGTCAATCTCGATCGACGCGGCCAAGGCGGGTGCGCATGTGCTCGTAGAGAAGCCGATGGCAGCGTCGGATGAGGAAGCGGCGGCGATGATCGAGGCCGCTCAGGCAAGTGGTGTCTATCTGATGGTTGGACACAATCAACGTCTGATGCCTCCCCATGTGAAGGCGAAGGAGGTGCTGCAGACGGGCAAGCTCGGACGTGTGCTGTCCTTCCGCACCTCCTTCGGCCATCCGGGGCCGGAGAATTGGAGCGTCGATGGCAAGGGAAGCTGGTTCTTCCGCAAGGAAGAAGCCATTATGGGCGCGATGGGTGATCTGGGCGTGCATAAGGCGGATCTGATTCGCTGGCTGCTGGAGGACGAAGTGGCTGTGGTAGGCGGTCTGATCTCTACGATCAACAAGCAGACGGATGTGGATGACAATGCGGTATGCGTACTGCAGATGAAGAGCGGGGCGATCGGCTCGCTCGTCGCAAGCTGGACGTACTACAAGGGCGAGGACAACAGCACGGTGCTATGGTGCGAGAAGGGTGTGCTCAAGATTGGCACGCATCCTGTCGACCAGGTTATCGCAGAGCTGGTGGACGGCTCGGTCGAGCGTTATCAGGTTGGCGAGATTGCAACCAATGACAAGCAGACGGTGAGCGGCGTCATCGACGCGTTCGTGGACAGTATCGTCACCAAGACGCCTCCATCGATCTCTGGCGAAGAAGGACGTCGTTCGCTGAACGTAATCCTGGCGGCGTTCGAATCGCAGAGCACAGGCCGGATGATCCCATTGAACTAATGGCCTAATCTCCCTGTATTCTCCATAGTGGCCGGAGCGGCGCGTGTAGCGCTGCTCCGGCCATCTTTGCGTTCAGCGTCCAGATTCAGTGGTTTCATGCTGTAATTTTTTGAAGGCGGTTGGAGGGCAGCCGAAATATCGTTTGAACACCTCGATGAAATAGCTGACATTATTAAAGCCGACATCCATCGCGATCTCGGTCATTTTCTTATCGGTCGCTCGAATCATAGCCGCCGCATGCTGTAATCGATACTGGTTGATGTAATCGACAGGCGTTGTGCGGGTCATCTCCTTGAAGAAGCGGCAAAAATAAGCCTCGTTCATCGACACCACAGCGGCCAGATCGCTCAGGCGGATCGGCTGGGCATAGTGCGTGTGAATATATTCAATCACTGCCTTGAGCCGCTGAACCTTATAGGACTTGACCGGGGGAGCGGGCGGCTCGCCCAGTTGACCTTCTGTTCCTAGCCGGAGCAGGTCAGCTAGCAGCAGGCAGATCAGGCCTTTGGCAGACAGCTCATACATAGGCGGACAGCGCTCGTGCAGCCGCAGCAGCTCTGCGATTCGGGAGAGAAGCAACTGGTGCTCGCTGGAATCCGCTCTGAGGTGAACAGGAAGTCGGAGCTTCTGCTCCATGATCGCCAAGAGATATTGCTGCTGGATGGTATCGGGAACAGCGCTATGAACCAGATTGCTGTGGAACACGAGCGCAAGAAAGGAGCAATCCTCCTCGCCAAGAATCGATCCCGAATGCAGCTCGCCGCTATTGACGAATATAGCCTCTCCCGCCTTCACCTCATAATCCTCCACCCCGACACGCATCGATGCCGTACCTTGCGTGATCATCAAAAACTCGAATTCCTCGTGCCAATGCAGCTCCAGCATCGGCTGGTGAGCCTTATAGGACATCTGGTACAGGCTGGCCGGGTAGCCGGGGTCGCCATGCATTCTGTCCTCCTTGAGCATCAACGGGTCCATCGGCCTCCGCCTTTCTCGTTAATATCAAAATAGTGATATAAAATATCAATATTCATAAAGATAATACAGAATAAAGTCAATATCATTATAATATACGAGCTTGGAGGGATGATAGATGAAATTCACAGACGGTTACTGGCAGGTTCGAGAGGGACTGGTGGTGCACTATCCAGTCGATGTGCGCGATGTCGTCAAGAGCGGAGGCGCCTTGTCGGTGCATACGGCGGTGCGCCCGATCGAGCGCAAGGGCGATACATTGAACAGCACGCTGCTGAATGTGGAGCTCAGCTCCCCGCTGCCGGATGTCATCCGCGTGCGCTGGATGCGTCATGCAGGCAGACGTCAGACGGGGCCGGCTTTCGAGCTGTACGGCAGTCCAGATACACAGGCAACGGTGAGCGAAGGCGAGTCCACAGTAGAGCTGGAGAGCGGCGGCCTGCGAGCTGTCGTGCAGACCAAGGGCGATTGGGGCATTACTTTTCATAATTACGGCAAAAAAGCAACCGCTTCCAAGGCGAGAGCGGCGGCTCATATCCAGGCCGCGGACGGCTCGACTTACTTCCGCGAGCAGCTAACGCTTGGCGTAGGCGAGCACATCTATGGTCTGGGGGAGCGCTTCACCCCCTTTATCAAAAACGGTCAGGTCGTCGACATCTGGAACGAGGATGGCGGCACCAGCAGCGAGCAGGCTTACAAAAATGTTCCGTTCTATCTATCCAGTGAAGGTTATGGCATCTTCGTCAACCATCCGGGGAAGGTGTCCTTCGAGGTCGGGTCGGAGGCGGTCTCCAAGATGCAGTTCAGTGTACCGGGCGAGCAGCTAGAGTATTATGTGATCGGCGGTGCGACATTGAAGGACGTGCTGCGCAACTATACGAGTCTCACAGGCAAGCCGGCGCTGCCGCCAGCCTGGTCCTTCGGACTATGGCTGACCACCTCGTTCACGACCAATTATGATGAGATGACAGTGAACCATTTTATCGACGGCATGGCACAGCGCAATGTGCCGCTGCATGTGTTCCATTTCGACTGCTTCTGGATGCGAGAGTATCAGTGGTGTGACTTCGAATGGGACCCGGCGGTATTCCCTGATCCGCCGGGGATGCTGAAGCGGCTCAAGAGCAAGGGACTGAAAATCTGTGTCTGGATCAACTCCTATATTGCGCAGAAGTCGCCATTATTTCAGGAGGGCATGGAGAAGGGGTATTTCGTCAAAACCTCAACCGGCGATGTGTGGCAATGGGATATGTGGCAGGCGGGGATGGCTCTGGTCGACTTTACGAACCCGGAGGCAACCGCCTGGTACCAGGAGAAGCTGGAGCGTCTGATTGATATGGGCGTCGATTCGTTCAAGACCGACTTCGGCGAGCGCATTCCAACCGATGTGGTCTATTATGACGGATCGGACCCGGTGAAGATGCACAACTACTATACCTTCTTGTATAACAAAGCGGTATTTGAGCTGCTGGAGCGCAAGCTCGGGAAGAACGAGGCGATGCTGTTCGCCCGCTCTGCGACCGCTGGCGGACAGCAGTTCCCGGTGCACTGGGGCGGCGATTGCTCTGCCAACTATGATTCGATGGCGGAGACGCTGCGCGGCGGTCTGTCGCTCGGCCTGTCCGGCTTCGGCTTCTGGAGCCATGACATCAGCGGCTTCGAGCACACGGCTCCGCCGGACATCTACAAGCGCTGGGTAGCATTTGGTCTGCTGTCCTCTCACAGTCGCCTGCATGGCAATCATTCGTATCGGGTGCCATGGCTGTTCGATGAGGAATCAGTGGACGTGCTGCGCTACTTCACACAGCTCAAATCGAAGCTGATGCCGTACCTGTTCGGCTCGGCTGTCGAAGCCACACAGTGGGGCGCGCCGATGATGCGGGCGATGGTGCTGGAGTTCGCACAGGACCCGACCTGTCACTATCTTGACCGTCAATATATGCTGGGCGACAGTCTGCTGGTCGCACCGATCTTCCGCGAGGATGGCCTCGTCACGTATTATGTGCCCCAAGGGACATGGACACATTTCATTACCGGTCGCAGGATCGAGGGTGGTTCCTGGCATACGGAGGAGCATGGCTATATGAGTCTGCCGCTGCTGGCCAGACCGGGAAGTCTGATCGCTGTTGGGCGTAATGATCAGCGCCCGGACTATGACTATGCCGACGGGGTAATCTTCCATCTGTTCGAGCTGGCAGATGGCCAGAGCGTGGTGAGCCGCGTTCCTAATCTGCAGGGCGAACGGGAGCTGCAGGTCACGGCCATGCGCAGCGGAAGCCGAATTGAGCTGCTTGCTGAAGGAAGCGGCAAGCCATGGCAGTTGATGCTGCGCGGCATCGAGCAGGTGAAGGGTGTGGAGGGGGCACAGATGTCAGCCGCGAATCAGGGTGTGCTGGTGACTCCGATTGATACCCAAGGCAAGGTAATCATTTCACTGTAGACACTGTAGAGCGAGAACGTACATCCCCGGCATTGCGGCTAAGGCCGCTGTCTGCTGCCGGGGATTTTTTTGCTTGGCTGCTCTTGCTATGTTGCTGCTGCTCATCCCCCGCGGGCTATGTCTGTGGAAGCCTGCAGCTTGCCGACTCGATCTTGCAGGAATCTGCTGCATCGATCGCGAACATGTTAACCACAAGTTGTGGATGTTGTAGAAAAACTCATATTTGCCGCATGAAAGCAATACACTAGTTGCCATAGGGCAGGCAGCGGAGTGCCTGGCGGGCGGGAAGCACGCAACGGGGGAAGAGATGCTGGCAAGAACAGGAGGGCTTCATGGAGAAACTGGCAATACTGTCTGATATTCATGGCAATCTGCCGGCATTGGAGGCCGTAATTGCGGACGTGGAGCGCCGTGGAATCAAGCGCATCATCTGCTTGGGAGATCTGGTCGGCAAGGGACCGGACTCGGACAAGGCAGTCGATCGCATCCGATCGACATGCCAGACGGTTATTCGCGGCAATTGGGATGACTTCATGCCCAATCCGGCGGACAATGAAATGGTGCGTTGGCATCGCGCCAGATTGGGAGAGGAGCGGCTCGACTACCTCAGGTCGTTGCCCTTCGCGCTGGAATTCCGTATGAGCGGCAAGCTGGTGAGGCTGTTCCATGCTTCGCCTCGCAGTGTGTACGAGCGTATCCAGCCATGGGATAGCGTAGAGAAGCGCCTGTCGCTGCTCGATCCATCGGAGAGGACACCGAGCGCAGCCATATGCGATGTGGCAGGCTATGGAGATATTCATAATGCGTATGTCCAGCATCTGTCTGGAAGAATGCTGTTCAACACCGGCAGTGTCGGTAACCCGCTTGACATGCCACAAGCCTCTTACGCCATTCTGGAGGGGGAGATGGACGCAGAGGAATCAGCTCCGTTCAGCCTACAATTGGCGCGTGTGCCGTACCCTATCGAGCAGGCGGTTCAGGATGCAATCGATGCGGACATGCCGGATCTGGAGCATTATGTGCAGGAGCTGCGGACTGCCAGGTATCGAGGGTTGAACAATTGACATGAAATTAACATTTGTTAAGGGGATATAAAAATTATATTGGATTAATGTAATAAAATTTAACGTTCACTTAAAAAAATCTCCACGATAGTGGATGTCAACTTTCGAAATTCATAGTATAATTAGGGAAGAAACGAAAGGAATTGACGTAAAGCTACACCAACCTCACAGTATTCGGCATGAGCGTATTGTTTGCGAGTCTGTTCTTCTGCATTTGCCAGTTTTACACAAATCGCTATTGTTTAACCGTTGACGGCGTTGTGATCTCGGTGCCGTCCGGCTGGCAGCCTCTAATCTACACACTGCACGATACACGGGACGAAGCGAGTACAGTCCCCACAGTTATACGCTCGATTTTCTTCATCGTACCATTTTCCGCGGCATGGATGCCGCCTGACATGAGAAGTCCCTGATGAGAGTCCTCTGCATGAGTAGTCTCTTGCGCGGTTAGCCACGGCTTGAATGAACCTGGCTGCCGCAGCCTCTGCTGCCTGGCGGATGACCAGGAGCCTGTAGACCTGTTCAAAGCTTGTGCGGCAGCATCCCGATTCTGGACAAGGAGGTGCTGCACAGATGATAGACGCGCCGCAGGCAGGCTTGTCTATGGAAGATTTATATCTTTTTAATGAAGGAAGCTTATATCACAGCTATCGCACGCTGGGCGCGCATATCATGGAAGTAGGCGGAGTAAAGGGGGTGCGGTTTGCTGTCTGGGCGCCTAATGCCCGGTCTGTCTGCGTAGCCGGGAGCTTCAATCAATGGCGCGGCGAGGTCAGCCGCATGGAGCCGATTGGAACAACCGGTGTCTGGTGGGCCTTTATCAAGGGCGCTGGCGAGGGAAGCTTGTACAAGTATGAGATAGAGACGCATGAGGGGAACCGGCTGCTCAAGTCCGACCCGTTCGCCTTCCATGCGGAACGCAGGCCGGGTACGGCCTCTATTGTTATATCCTTGGCAGGCTATGAATGGAGAGACCATGAGTGGCTTGCCGGGCGGCCGCAGCAAGGGATATATAGCAAGCCGCTTCTTATCTATGAGACTCATCTGGGCTCCTGGAAGATCAGAGGGGAGGAGGAGTTCTACACCTACGAGGAGCTGTCGGATGATCTGGTAACGTATGTGAAGCAGATGGGCTATACCCATATCGAGCTGATGCCGATTACGGAGCATCCGCTGGATGCTTCCTGGGGCTATCAGGTGACGGGGTACTTCGCGCCAACGAGCCGGTATGGCCATCCGATCGGGTTGATGCGATTTATCGACTGTTGCCACCAGCAGGGGATCGGTGTCCTTCTTGATTGGGTGCCTGGCCATTTTTGCAAGGATGATCATGGATTAAGAGAGTTCGACGGGACGCCGATCTATGAGGGGACGGATTGGAAGCGGGCGGAGAAGCCGCTGTGGGGGACGCTGGCTTTCGATTTCGGCCGGGCCGAGGTACAGAGCTTCCTGCTGTCGAGCGCCATGTATTGGATGGAGCTGTTTCATTTTGATGGACTGCGGGTCGATGCGGTGGCTAGTATGCTTGACTTGCACTTTGACAAGCCGCCTTCGATGTTCACGCTGAACAAGCAGGGTGGAAGAGATCATCTGGAGGCTATCGCTTTTTTGCAAAAGCTCAATGAGGTTGTCTTTCACTATTATCCAGACGCCCTGATGGTCGCAGAGGATTCCTCCTCCAGGCCAGGGGTGAGCGCTCCTACCTATACGGGCGGATTGGGCTTTAATTTCAAGTGGAATATGGGCTGGATGAACGATATGCTGCGCTATATGGCGCTTGCACCCGAGGATCGCTGTCATCATCACGAACTCATTACGTTTTCTCTGCTGTATGCGTATAATGAAAATTTCGTGCTGCCGCTCTCGCATGACGAGGTGGTGCACGGCAAAAGATCGTTGTTGAACAAAATGCCCGGCAGCTATGAGGATAAATTTGCCCAGTTGCGGCTGTTCTTCGGCTACTGGATGACCCATCCCGGCAAAAAGCTGCTGTTCATGGGCGGCGAATGGGGACAGTTTGATGAGTGGAAGGATCGGGAGCAGCTCGATTGGATGGTGCTCGATTACAAGCTGCATCGCAGCTTGCATGGCTACACCCAGTCGCTGAACCACTTCTACCGCTCTGAGCAGGCATTATGGGAGCTGGACTGCGACCCGTCGGGCTTTGAGTGGATCGATGTGCACAATGCGGGGCAGAGCGTGGTTGCTTATGTACGGCGTGCGCGCAATGCCCGGGAATACGTACTGGTGGTATGCAACTTCTCCGCCCGGATGATCGGGGAGTACCGGCTGGGTGTGCCGGAGGCAGCCAGCTACCGGATCGTGTTTCACAGTGATGAGAGTGGGTTGGATTCGGTGTATAACGGAGCTTGCTACACTGCTGTTAATACAGGCTGGCATGGCCGTGAATATAGCATTTCTCTGCAGCTTCCGCCGTTTTGTTTTGTTGTCTTAAAGCCGCAGGCACAATCGGAGGAATAACCTCAACTAAGGAGTGGTGTCAATGGTGCGTAAAGAAATGATGGCTATGCTGTTGGCTGGCGGCGAAGGAAAAAGGCTGGGTGTGTTGACCAAGGATTTGGCAAAGCCGGCGGTTCATTTTGGCGGAAAATATCGGATTATTGACTTTACCCTTAGCAATTGTGTTCATTCGGGAATCGATACGGTCGGTGTGCTGACTCAGTACCAGCCGCTTGTGCTCAATCAGTATCTGGGCATCGGCAGTCCATGGGGATTGGATCGCCGGGATGGGGGCATGTCCGTGCTGCCGCCTTATGTGAAGTCGCGTGGAGGCTCATGGTACAAAGGAACCGCGAATGCAATCTATCAAAATATGGGCTTTATTGATCGTTATGATCCTGAATATGTGCTGGTGATCTCCGGCGACCATATCTATAAAATGGACTATGATCTGATGCTGCAGCATCACAAGCGCCAGGGGGCGGATGTGACCATCGCGGTGTTCGAGGTGCCGTGGAAGGAAGCGAGCCGCTTCGGTATTATGAGCGTCGATGATGAGGATCGAGTGGTCGAGTTTCAGGAGAAGCCGAAGGTGCCGACGAGCAATCTGGCATCGATGGGCGTCTATATTTTCTCCTGGTCGGTGCTGCAGCAATATCTGATACGGGATGAGGCGAACAAGTCGTCCAGCAATGATTTTGGCAAGGACATTATTCCGTCCATGCTGGCAGATGGGGTCAAGCTGAGCGCTTATGCCTTCAACGGCTACTGGAAGGATGTCGGTACGATCGAAAGCCTGTGGGAGGCCAATATGGACTTGCTGGAGGAGCATCCGCAGCTCGATCTGTATGAACGCGACTGGCGGATTTTCTCCGTCAACCCCAATCGACCCGCTCATTACATCTCGGATCAGGCAGAGGTTACGGCCTCGCTCATCTCCGAGGGCTGCTTCCTTGAGGGCGTCGTAAACCGCTCGGTGCTGTTCTACGGGGTTGAGGCGGCTCAAGGCTCAGTCATCAGTGAGTCCGTGGTGATGCCGGGAGCGAAGATCGGCAAGGGTGCCCGGCTGTTCCGTGCGATCATCGGGGAGGGGGCGGTCATCGGCGATCATGTGACGATCGGCTCCCCGGATAGTGAGGAAATTACGGTTGTTGCCAGCGACGAATATGTGACGCCCAATCCGACCTTGATGGAGGTAGAGTAGATGAAGCATGATCAATTAATTGGCGTAATCAATCTGATCCACGAGCCGGATGAGCTGGAGGCGCTGACCGCTGGGCGCTGCCTGGCTACAGTACCGTTCGGCGCCCGCTATCGGCTGATTGATTTCACCCTCTCCAGCATGGTGAACTCCGGCATCTCCAAGGTCGCGGTATTCACGCATACGAAGTATCGCTCTCTCATGGACCATCTGGGGTCCGGGCGGCACTGGGATCTGCATCACCGACAGAACGGACTGTTCGTCCTGCCGCCGGTGGCCGACGATATGAGCGATCTGCGCAAGGGCGATCTGTACCAGTTTTTTCAACATCGCGATTACTTCCTGCGCTCGCAAGCTGAATATGTGGTCGTTGCGCGCAGCCATATGCTATGCAACATCGACTTCAAGGCTGTACTCGCGGATCATATCGCCAGCGGGGCCGACATCACGGTCGTATGCAGCAAGGAGGGCGAGGGACAACTGGGCAAGGCGCGCAAGGTGAAGCTGGATGAGAGCGGCCGGGTCGTCGCTATGCAGGATCATTACGGGCGGCTCAAGAGCGATCTGATCTCTATGGAGATGTACGTCATGAAGAAGGAGCTGCTGCTGGAGCTGGTGGAGACCTCCTTGGCGGAGGGGCAGGATCATCTCGTGCGACATGCGATCATGCTGCAGCTCGATCGGCTCCATGTGCGGGGCTATGTGTATGAGGGCTATCTGGGCGTGATCAATACGGTCGCCAGCTACTATGCCAACAGCATGAACCTGCTGAACCCGTCGGTGTGGCGGGAGCTGTTCTTCACGCCGGGACCGATCTATACGAAGGTCAAGGATGAGCCTCCTGCCGCTTACATGGAGGGAGCGAAGACGGTCAACTCCCTCATTGCCAATGGCTGTGTCATTGAGGGGACGGTCATTAACAGCATCCTGTTCCGGGGTGTGCATGTCAACAAGGGAGCTGTTATTCGGAACAGCATCATTATGCAGAATGGCGAGATCGGCATCGGCAGCTCTGTCGATCATGTCATACTGGATAAGGAAGTCCACATTGAGGCCGGGCGAGACATTCGCGGCGTGCATGACTCGCCGTTCATCGCCATCAAGCGCAAGGTCATCTGAGCGCAGGCATGAAGCTATTGTTCGCAGCCTCGGAGGCTGCCCCGCTCTGTTCCTCTGGCGGACTGGGCGAGGTGCTCGGCTCCTTGCCTCCAGCGCTTGCGAAGCTCGCTGCAGGCGAGTCGTGTACGTCTGTGGGGGTCGCGGAGCGAAACGAAGGAACGATCTCGCTGGATAGAGAGGTGCTGACCGCTGCCAGGGTGGATGCCGGAGCGGCTCGCTGTGACGGAACGGAATCCGTCGCAAATGTCGATGTCCGGGTCATCCTGCCAGCTCATGCTGTCATTCCGCAGGAGCTGCGCACGTCGCTTCGGACGCTGGCGCATGGCGAGCTGGAGATGGCAGGCGAGTGTCAGCCATGGCGTCTGCTGGAGGGCGAGCTTGCAGGTCTGCGCTGCTACCTGCTCGATAACGCCCATTACTTCGGGAGCGGCGAGCTGTACGGGTACGGGGATGGCGTGGAACGGTACGTGTTCTTCTGCCGGGCGGTTGCTGCCGCGCTGTCGCAGTTGGATTATGCCCCGGATATTGTCCATGTGCATGACTGGCAGACAGCGCTGCTGCCGCTGCTGCTGCGTCATGCCGGCCATCCCGCCCGCACGGTGCTGACGATTCATAATATGCGTTACCAGGGCAGGCTGAAGCAGGAGGAGCTGCTGCGATGGTTGAACAGGAGCGAGGCGGCTGAGGTTGCGGGGCTGCTGACCCGTCGCGGCGCCAGTGCCGGACTAAGCTGTCTGGAGCTTGGCCTGCGCTGCGCCGACAAGGTGACAACGGTCAGTCCGACCTATGCGCAGGCCTTGTCCGAGGAGCCCGAAGGAGCGGGGCTGTCTTCTGTGGTGAGGGAGCTGCCTGATGGTGTGGCCGGCATCTGCAATGGCATCGATACGTCGGCTTATGACCCGCTTCATGATCCGGTGCTTGCTCAGCCGTATTCGTATGCGCAAGGTGCCACGGGTGGTGTGGGCAAGGCCAAGTGCAAGCTGGCGCTGCAGCACAGGTTAGGGTTGTCTTGTGAAGCAGAGCGCCCGTTGCTGGCTATCGTCTCGCGGCTTGCCGGGCAGAAGGGGCTTGATCTGGTGCTGGCTGTGCTCGATCGACTGGTTCAGCGCGGCTGTCAACTGGTCGTCCTCGGAGAGGGAGAGCCTGTCTATGAGCAACTGCTGCTGCAGGCGGCAGAGCGCTACCGGCATGCGGTGGCTGTACATATTCCGTTTGATCGACAGTTGGCCAGGCAAGTCTATGCTGGCGCGGATGGTTTACTTATGCCTTCGCAATATGAGCCATGCGGGATCAGCCAACTGATTGGACTGCGCTATGCCGCCGTGCCGATCGTTCATCTGACTGGAGGGCTGAGGGATACGATCACGCCCTATGACCGCCAGACGGGCAGGGGCAATGGCTTTGGCTTCGATACCTGGCATCCGGCGGCGTTGCTTGCTGCGGTGGATGAGGCGCTCGCTGTCTATGGTGAGCCGCAGCTATGGCAGACGCTGCTGACGGAGACGGCCGCACAGGACTGGAGCTGGCAGCAGCCGGCACAGCAATATATGGCGCTATATAGTGAGCTGATGCCATCGATTAAAAGATCATAGATAGAATAGAGATAGTGGCGATAGGATACCTGCTCGGATCGCATGTGTCCGATGCCTGGATTAAGAAGGGAGAGGGAGTAATGGCCCGTCATCTTGCTGTCGGCAATGGGAAGCTGCTCGTCAATCTGGATAATCACAGTTATATTAGAGATATTTATTTTCCTTATGTTGGACAATTAAACCATGTTGGAGGCCAGCGCTGTCGATTCGGAGTGTGGGTGGACGGGAGCTTCTCCTGGCTGGATGACCCGGAATGGACGTTTACGCTTGGATATATCGAGGATTCACTCGTGACGAATGTATCGGCATATAACAGCAAGCTGGAGATCGAGCTGCAGATTAATGAGGGCATCCATCAGCGTGAATGTGTGTTCATCAAGCGCGTGGTCGTCCGCAACAAGGCTCAGCATGAACGCGAGATTCGGCTGTTCTTCCATCAGGATCTGATGATTGACGGAACCGAGGTCGGAGATACGGCGGCCTACTACCCGGAGAATCATACGTTATTCCACTACAAACGCTCCTCCTATTTCATGTTCAATGGATTCTCCGAGGAGGGCGGCATCTACCAATATTCCGCGGGGATCAAGCGTTTCGGCTTTGCCGAGGGGACGTGGAAGGACGCAGAGGACGGCGTGCTGATGTGCAATGCGATCGCTCAAGGCTCCGTAGACAGTGTGTTCAGCCTGCGGGCGCGCGCAGCGGGCGGGCGGGAGCAGAGCTTCTACTATTGGATGTCCATCGGGAAAAATCTGGAGGAGGTCAAGTCGCTCAACCAGTATGTGCAGGAGAGCCACCCGGAGAAGCTGCTCAGCCGCATCGTTATTTATTGGAATCACTGGCTGCGCAGGGCGGGCTCTGACTTTGGCGATCTGCCTGCTGATGTCGTGCGCGCCTACAAGCAAAGCCTGCTGCTGGTACGGACGCAGATTGACGAGCGTGGCGCAATACTCGCTGCGAATGACACGGATATATTGCAATACAATCGCGACCATTACAGCTATATGTGGCCGCGGGACGGTGCGCTGATCGCAGATGCGATGTCGATGGCCGGCTATCAGAGTGTGATTGCTCCGTTCTTCCACTTCTGCGCCGATGCCCTGTCTCCTGAGGGCTATCTCTATCACAAATACAACCCGGATGGAACCGTCGGCTCTAGCTGGCATCCATATATCGTACAGGGCAGCGAGCGCATTCCGCTGCAGGAGGATGAGACGGCGCTGGTGCTCTATGCTCTATGGCAAGATTATAACCGTCATCAGGTCATTGAGCTGCCGCAAGCGCTGCACAGCAATCTGATTCGCAAGGCTGCCAATTTCCTGAGCGAATATATTGAGCCGGAGCTGGGTCTGCCCAAGCCGAGCTATGATCTGTGGGAGGAGCGGTACGGCATATGGACGTATACCGTCGCTTCTGTCTACGGCGGCCTGATGGCTGCGGCCTTCTTCACGGAGCTGTTCGGGGACTATGAGCGCAGCGATCTGTACCGCGAGACGGCAGAGAAGATCAAGGAAGCGATGCTGGAGCATCTGTGGGATGAGCCATCCGGGCGATTCGCTCGCGGGCTAATCTGCAAGGATGGCGAATGGGTCAAGGATATGACGCTGGAGAGCAGCCTGTTCGGCATCTGGGAGTTCGGTGTTCTCCCCGTTGAGGACAGCCGGGTGCGTCAGACGGTTGAGGCGATTCGCCAGGGGCTGGCGGTCAAGACAGAGGTTGGCGGCATTGCCCGATATACGAATGACTATTACTTCCAGCAATCCGGCGAGATTGACAAGGTGCCGGGAAATCCATGGATTATCTGTACGCTGTGGGTAGCCTGGTTCGATATTGATTCGGCACAGTCGCTGGAGGAGCTGCAAGGGCCTAAGGAGGCATTGCAGTGGGTGCTGCGGCATGCGCTCTCCAGCGGGGTATTGCCAGAGCAACTGCATCCGCATGATGGCTCGCCGCTATCTGTTGCCCCGCTGACGTGGTCGCATGCTACTTATGTGCAGTGTGTGTGCAAATATATTCGCAAATATAAGCAACTCGTTCCTTGAAGCCTCCGCGTTAGCGAAAGCTATAGAGGACGCGCAATGGAGAAAGGGACGTCCGGGCAGCCTTGGAAGGCAGCCGGATGTCCCTTTCTCGTGCTTCGTATTGCCGCCGATGCGGCTGGCGGCTGTGCTACAGGGCACAGCGCGCCAGTTCATGCGGGTCTTACCAGACGCCACAGCCTTTGAGGATGATGACCAGCAAGATGAAGAGCACCAGAATAGCGCCAGTGCTGGTAAACACGCCGCCTACTCCGCCTACAGGGCCGCAACCTACGCCGCCAACACCGCCAACATTATATCCCATTTGTAAAAACCTCCTGAACGTTAATTGTGATGAATGCTATCACACAGCTAATATATGTAGTCCAGCACAAAATGTTATGGACAGTTGTACCGTAAGGGAAAAAGTCATACTCGCGGATAGATGTTTACGCCGGGAATGGTAGGACGCAATGGGGAGAAAGGGTGCGCGATGGCGAATTGACGAATGTGCTTAATCCGCGCTTCAGCCTGAACGCTGCAATTGCTGCCGATCTGAAGCAGGGAGGAGGCGCCAACACCGAGTGTGGAGATGGTGCCGACCCGAATGCAGGGCTGATGATGAATTCTCTCCACCCCTGTCGGCTCACTGTCCTCTTGCGGTTCGCGAAAAAAAGGATAGTCGCATACATCAGGCAGCGACCGTGAAAACAACGGGTAGGATTCAAAGTAGAGGCTGCCCTCCTGGGCATGATCGGTCTCGCGCTGGACAGCCAGCGCTCGCAGTGTCGGTGTATAGTGGGAATGGTCGCCGATCTGGACAAAGCCCGATAGCGATACGTTCGTAATCTGGAGAGCGGCAACCTCCGAGGTTCTTACAGGGTTACGCATAGGTGGTCTCAGTTCTCCCCGCTCCCTTCTTCACCTTCGGCATTGTCAGCTCCCTCCGGGCTGCCCATCGGAACCAGCGGCCCGACAATGACCGATTCCGGCGGTGTATCGAACATCGAGTACAGCGTGATGCACTCCGCATCTCCGATCTGCAGCATGGACGAGCTGGACACCCCGACCAGGCTGATGCTGCCTACGGATAAGTGATGGTTCTCAATATGAATCTTCATGCGGCTCCTCCTCTGATGACTCTGCCTTGCCAAATGGTGTTACTCCCGAATGCTGCAGGCTGACCGGCTCCTCACCCGCCTCTGCGGGCGGACTGGCCGGAGCAGAGGCGGGCGAAGCGGGCAGTTGAGGCAGTCGTCCGATATAGTTGGTGATGGCCATCTCCAGGTCGCGGATCGTCATCTGCGCCACCTGATCTGCCTGCTCGTCGATGGTTGTCGTGCCCCCTTCCTGCGAGGCCTTGGCTACTGCGGTTGTATAATACTGGATGCGTGGGGATAACTGCCTGCGCATATCCTCGATAATCAGGCTCTGATGATACGGGTCCAGGATGATGCCGCGCTCGGCAGCGGCATGGCTCACAATCCCTGGGCCGGATACATTCAGATATTGGTTCACTCTGCGGTAAGCCTCGTTATAGAGTGGCGATGGGGCAATGGCATCAGCCGGAGACAAAGAGGAGGCGGAAGAGGCTGCGTCTGCATCCTCCCCAATAGACGCCGTATCGTCTGCTGCCGCTGCGGCGGGGGCGCCGGGAACCTGTAGCTGTTCAATACTGCTCTGAAGGTCGCTCTCTCCGGGCATAGCCATGCCGATGTGCAGCGTCCCGTCTAGGCGCTGCACCTTCAACTGGTCAAAATGGTATTCCAAACGTTCGATCGTATACGTGGGCTTGTCGGTCGCTTGCTTGACTTGACCAAGCAATTCGGCAACGAGCTGCTGCTGTCGCTCTGCTTGCTGCTCCAGGCGCTCCATCTGTAGCCATTGCTGAGCTTCCTGCTGCAGCAAGCGCTCCATCTGCTGCTGTTGTGCGGCGGCATGCTGCTGGAGGCGTTCGAGCTGCTGCTGCTGAAGCTTCACCTGGTGCTCGAGCTGCTGAGCCCAGTTGTACCATGGGTGGGGGGCGGGCACAAAGCCGGGTTGACGGGGCTGAGTCATCCATCTCCCTCCTAGTCAGGTTGGATTGGGCAGCGGGACAAACGGGAGGGGCGATTCCCCTCCCAAAGACGGAGCGGGCTCAGTGAAGCCTCCTGTGTTATACAACTGCGCCAAGGCTCGAATCGAGCCGGAGCTGCCTACCTGCAGCACCGAGGAGTTCGACACGTTGTCTACTCTCATCGAACCAATCGTAATATGCTGGTAGACCGTCCAGGTCATAGGGTATTCACTCCAGTCGCCAGTTCATTGTTTGTCGAGTCCTGAACATCTGGATCAATCGTATTGGTCGAGCTGACGGCATTGTTGGCATTAGCCAGGCTGCCTGTCAGGAAGGAGCCTGAACCGGCATAGGTTTTGGAGACGCTGGAGGGGGACAACTGAACGGCGTCGCCGAATTGAACCACCCCGCCAGAGCCTATACTGACGACATTCACGAAGCCGACGATGGCAGGCATATAGAAACCTCTCCTTTGGCTGCGGCAGACAGGCTGCGGCATCCGGGCGTGTGCCGCGTGGTCGGCTGCCGGATAGACGCTCACATGTGATCCGCCGCGCTTCTCTTGTTAAAGCTGTGCTATACATTGTATGCGGCATTCGCCCAGATGTTCCTGATGCGTGTCTGTACTACAGCGCGCGCTGCGCGTCTCCTGCGGCGGGTGCTTGCTGTCTTCCGTCCGCTGCGGTTGTTCAGTAGCGGCGCAGCCTTCTACAGCATATGATAGCTACAGGATCAGTGGTTGACGGGAGGGAGCATCTATGGCAGAGCCGCCGAAGCAGGAGGGGCTGGATTTGGACTGGAGCGGACTGGCGCAGTGGATGGAGCAGTCCGGGATGCCCAAGGCGATGGAATTAATGAAGCAGCCGAAAATGATTGAAGGCTACGTCAAGGATATGATCAGCAACGCGGTGCCTGCGGCAGGCGCATGGCCGATTATGAACAAGCAACAGCGCTATAAATGCTTTGATACGCATCATTTTGTCTTCGTCAAGTTCAAGCTGGGCTCCAGCACGAAGCCGGAGGAGCTTCGGCTGTTCGTTCGTCCGGATCGAATCAAGCTAAGATTGCCAGGAGGCAAGCATGAGGAAGTCGCCCTGCCCTGCATCGTGCTGCCGGATAGCTGCCGCGCCTTATGCAAGGAAGGCATCTTGCAAGTGAAGCTCCGCAAGCGCCCCCTTACCACGGAGTATAAGGAAGCACCAATCCGCTGGTAGATATCGAGGTGGATGCCGCCCGCAGTCATCACATGCATTGGTATGCGCACCATTTTTGTCCGACAGGACTGGCAACGGAGCCGAATATCCCTTATAATCGGTATAGAAACCTTGGACTAAGGGAGTGTAGCTTGTGTCATTAGTGAACATTAGCGAGGTCACACCCGCCTTTTTCATTACAGCGGTTGTGTTCATTTTGCTATTTTTCGGTCTGCTCAGCTTTGGGATATTGAGAATGTTCCAATTGCGCTACAAGGACGGCTGGTTTTCCTTTTTGGGCGCGGTCGTGAGCGGCGTCGTGTTCGGCGTCGTGCTGAATACCTGGTTTGTGTAGACAAGCCGCCGGCTTGACCCTGGCGTGCTCAGTGAAGCAGGCTCATCAGACGGCGCATGGCTTGGAAGCGGCGCCGTCTTCTGCTGTAGAACCGGCGGCTGCCAGATGAGCGAGGCGATCTGCGGTGAAGCCTGGTGCGAGTTACAGAAAGGCTCTGGAAAGGATCATTACGATGCAATTGGTATGGTTTGTTATCAATATATTCTTCGTTGCTTCGGCGATTGTCATGCTGTTCGCTCATCGTAGTCTGACGGAGGCGCAGCGTCAGGGAGCGCCCGCTGCGCGTCTGATCAGGCTCAGACGGCTGAGGACGACGCTGCAGATTTTAACGGTGCTGCTGTTTGTAGCGATGGCTACAAGCTTTCTTATTAATATGAAGTTGAACGGGTGAGTCCGCGATGCGCAAGACGCTGCAGCTTCCAATTCATATGTATCGCAAGTTTATTTCGCCGCTCAAGCCTCCTACGTGTCGTTTCTATCCCAGTTGCTCGGCTTACGCACTGGAGGCGCTGGAGAAGCATGGCGCGGTGAGGGGGACATGGCTCGCTGTGCGCCGAATCAGCAAGTGCCATCCCTTTCATCCTGGAGGGCTTGATCCGGTTCCAGAGCCTTCATCTGGCAGCCAGACTTGACTTTGGATGGGGATTTCCGGTATATTGTGTTCAAACAAGGTTAATTTATAATATGGAATCCTGTGAACGGATGAGTACAGAACAGGACGCATCACAGAGAGCCGGGGGAGCTGGGAGCCGGCATGCGGAGGTTGTGGAAGATGGTCCGGGAGGAGTTGCGTTCGAGCTGCTGCAAGTGGGCGGCAAGGGCGCGACGCGATCGCTGGCGATAATGGCGAAGCCGCACTGCAGCGGCAGCAAGAGCCGGTCTGGTGTGTATAACGCTGGGCTGGAATTTGGGTGGTACCGCGGAAGATCAAGCTTTCGTCCCAATCGGGATGAGGGCTTTTTTTGTGCGTTGTATGCTTTATATGGTTTCGTATGATTAACCACTTGGAGGGATGAGCTGTGCCGAATCAAGAGAAGACCTTTTACCTGACAACCCCGATCTATTATCCCAGCGATAAGCTGCATATCGGTCATGCGTATACGACGGTTGCAGGCGATGCGATGGCACGCTACAAGCGTCTGCGCGGCTATAAGGTATGGTTCCTGACGGGAACCGACGAGCATGGACAGAAGATCGAGCGCAAGGCACAGGAGAATGGGGAGACGCCGCAGCAGTTCGTGGATCGAATCGTTAGCGGCATCCAGGAGCTGTGGAAGAAGCTGGACGTCTCCAATGACGATTTCATTCGTACTACGCAGGAGCGCCATAAGCAGGGAGCGGAGCGTATCTTCAAGCAGCTTCTGGAGCAGGGTGACATCTATAAGGGAGAGTATGAGGGCTGGTATTGTACGCCTTGCGAATCGTTCTTCCTGGAGCGTCAGTTGGATCAAGGCAATTGCCCTGACTGTGGCCGTCCGGTAGAGCTGGTTAAGGAAGAGAGCTATTTCTTCCGCATGAGCAAATATGCTGATCGCCTGCTGGCGCATTATGAGGCGAACCCGGATTTCATCCAGCCAGAGTCGCGCAAGAATGAGATGATCAACAATTTCATCAAGCCGGGGCTGGAGGATCTGGCCGTATCTCGCACAACCTTCGACTGGGGCATCAAGGTGCCGGGTGATCCGAAGCATGTCATCTACGTATGGATCGATGCGCTGTCCAATTATATGACGGCGCTCGGCTACGGCTCTGACGATGAGCAGGCGTATCGTGACTTCTGGCCGGCGGATGTTCATCTGGTGGGCAAGGAGATCGTTCGCTTTCATACGATCTATTGGCCGATTATGCTGATGGCGCTGGATTTGCCGCTGCCGAAGAAAGTATTCGCCCATGGCTGGCTGCTGATGAAGGATGGTAAAATGTCCAAATCCAAAGGGAATGTAGTAGACCCGGTATTGCTGATTGACCGCTACGGCCTGGATGCGTTGCGTTACTATTTGCTGCGTGAGGTTCCGTTTGGCGCGGATGGCACATTTACACCGGAAAACTTCGTGGAGCGGATTAATTTTGACCTGGCGAACGATTTGGGCAATCTGCTGAACCGCACGATAGCTATGATTGACAAATATTTTGATGGTGTGCTGCCGGCCTACACAGCAGAGGCGACGCCATATGATGCGCCGTTGGAGCAGTTGGCAAGCGAGACAGTAGCAGCCGTAGAGCAGGCTATGGAACGGATGGAGTTTTCCGTGGCGCTTAGCTCGATCTGGCAGCTAGTCAGCCGCACCAACAAGTATATTGATGAGACCCAGCCATGGGTGCTCGCCAAGTCAGAGGAGCAGCGCCAGCAGCTCGGCTCGGTTATGTATCATCTGGCGGAATCGCTGCGGATCATCTCCATTATGCTACAGCCGTTCCTTACACATGCGCCTCATGTAATCTGGAGTCAACTGGGTATATCAGCCGGGAAGCTGACAGAGTGGGAGAGTATCAAGACATTCGGGCAACTGCCGGAGGGAACGAGGGTCAGTAAGGGCGACCCGCTCTTCCCGCGTCTGGAGGTTGCCGATGAGGTCGCCTTCATCGCTGCTTCGATGGCGGGCAGCACACCGGCCCCTGCTCAGGCAGAGGCTGCAGATACGGCAGTATCGCAGGCAGTGGGCATCGAGGATGTAGAAGAGGTAGAACGTCTACCGGAGATTGGCATTGATGAGTTTGCGAAGGTGGAGCTGCGCGTTGCCCAGGTGCTGGCTGCCGAGCCTGTGAAGAAGGCCGACAAGCTGTTGAAGCTCTCGCTTGATCTAGGCTTTGAGCAGCGCCAGGTTGTCTCGGGTATTGCGAAGCACTACAAGCCGGAGGAGCTGGTGGGCCGCAAGGTCATCTGTGTGACGAATCTGAAGCCAGTGAAGCTGCGCGGCGAGCTGTCACAGGGCATGATTCTGGCCGCCTCGCATGGCGAGCAGTTGACACTGGCGACGGTGCCAGAGACGATGCCTAATGGCGCGATTGTGAAATAAGCTGCGGATATGAACGACGCAGTAAGGATCAATCTATCATAACCTGCATAGAGACGGCCTTTTTCCTTAACTCAGGAGGAAGGCCGTTTCTATTTATTTCTATAGCTATTGATTAAAAGTCAAATGTGAGATATTATGAAAAAAATTACAATAAAGTAATAAAAGAAACTTTTTTTGTGGTGCGAATTGATTTTGAAGGAGAATTAGAATGAGAACCATACTTCCCTTAGGTGAAGCCCCTATTATTGGTTATCAGTTCCATGCGTACAGACTGTCCATGATGGCTTTGCATCCCCAGTTTCTTGATTATTTTAGCTCCAACTATATTCAGCTATGCTGGCATCCTAACCAGCATATGTTGAACTTTTATGATCTCAATCAAAGAATGAATCCATTATTAGAGGAGCTTCATTCATATAAGTCCATGATGAATAAATACGTAAGTACCGTACAATTTATTATCGACTGCTTAAAAGATGGATACTATATGGTAACCTTCGTGAATGAATATCATATTCCGCACAGATCCTGTTATCAAAAAGATCATCATATACATGACATCATGATTTACGGATATGATCTGCAAAAAGAAGTCTTCCATGTTGCTGGTTATATGGACAATAAGCAGTACGGGTATTCGGAGGTTTCCTTTCAACGGTTTTCGAATGCTCTGGAAGATATAAGACCAGAGTATAGCGGATTATTTAGATGGTCGGATGGGATGGATCTATTTCGGATCAAATTTGAAGAGACCTATCATTTCAGTCTGGAGATGTTTAGACAACTCGTTGAAGATTATTTATATGCACACAATACGTCGCGACGATTTTTAATGAGCCAAAACGAATTGAACTATTACTATGGAATGGACACCTATGATCAAGTGGCTCAATATATTCGGGAATATCAAGGCATGCTGGATATTCGAATTTTTCATACCATTTATGAGCATAAAAAAGGAATGGCGATTAAAATGGATTATCTGCAAAAAAATCAATGGCTACAGGATGAAACGGATTACAGCAGCTTATACGAGAAGCTGATGGATCGTTCCTTATCGATCCGTAATTTAGCTCTAAAATATAATATGACGTTGAATCAAGATCAACTCATTAAGCTACAGCAGCACCTTCTTGAGCTGCGTAAGGAAGAGTCTGCTCTGCTGACCAGATTATTGAACGGACGTTAATAAGCGCGAATCAGCATAGCATGTACAATCATATTTGACACCACAACTGCTTGCCTATATAATCATAACGTAATAGTTACGATTATGAGCGGACAGAATAGGAGTCGTATAACATGCATAATGAAACATCTTCTTCACGTAAGTATAAATGGCTCGGCAGCTTGCTGCTGACTGGAGCGGTGCTGGGGCTTGTGTTGTCAGGGTGCAGCAGCAAAGAGGAGAAGCCGGTTGAGGAGAACAAAGCAGCGAATGGGCGCATCAGTGTGGTTACCAGCTTTTATCCCATCTATTATCTGGCGTCGCAGATCGGCGGCGAGCAGGCCAATGTCATCAATCTCATCCCAGCCGGGGTGGAGCCGCATGACTGGACGCCTAAAAGCAAGGATCTGAGCGAAGCTGCCAAGGCGAACCTGTTCCTCTATAACGGAGCTGGTCTTGAGGGCTGGGTGGATGACTTCCTGAAGGGACTCGGCAGTGACAAGTCCGTGCAAGCCTTCTCGGTTAGTGACGGCATCCAGTTGATTGAAGCCGATGGAAGCGAGCATGAGCATAGTCATGGTCATCATCATGAGGAGGAAGCGGATGGTCATGAGGGGGAAGCAGACCATGGTCATGAGGGCGAAGCGGAGCATAGCCACGACAAAGAACACTCGGATCTGAATGTCGATCCGCATACATGGGTCAGCCCGAAATCTGCACTGGCGATGGCGGGCAACATTAAGAACATGATGGTCAAGGTAGACGAGGGGCATGCTGAGGCGTATGAAGCGAATTATGAGCAGTTGAAGGCCAAGCTGGAGTCGCTCGACCAATCGTTCACCGAGCAGCTTGGCAAGCTGCCACGCAAGGATATTGTTGTTTCTCACCAGGCATTCGGCTATTTGGCACGTGATTACGGTCTGAACCAAGTTGCCATTATGGGCTTGTCTCCCGATGCGGAGCCAAGAGCCCAGGATTTGCTGGAGATCTCGAAGTTTGTGAAGGAGCACGGCGTTCGCTATATTTTCTTCGAGGAGCTGGTATCGAGCGCTCTGGCGGAGACACTGGCACGCGAGGCGAAGGTGGAGACACTGGTATTGAATCCGATAGAGGGTCTTACGCCAGATCAGGAGCAGGCAGGAGAAGATTTCATCTCGCTTATGGAAAGCAATCTGCAGCATCTCGTTCAAGCGCTGCAATAGAGAGGGGAGATAGCCGTGGACTGCCATCGTGATATTGTGACGATACGTGATCTTTCATTCGCATATGATCAGCAGCAGGTGATCAAGGATCTGAATTTTTCGATTAAGGAGCGAGACTTTGTTGGGCTGATTGGCTCGAATGGAGCGGGCAAGACGACGTTGCTGCGCATGATTGTCGGCTTGCTCAAGCCGGCTGAGGGCGAGGTTTCCTTGTTCGGCGAACCGGTGTCCCGGTTTCGCCATTGGGAGCGGATCGGGTATGTGCCGCAAAAGAATGCCTTCAATCCGCTCTTTCCGGCTACCGTGCGCGAGGTCGTGCTGTCTGGCCTCTACTCCCGCAACAAGCTGTTCTCCCGAATCAGCAAGGAGGATATGCGCAAGGCTGAAGATGCGATGCATGCGATGAGCATCGAGGATCTTGCCGCCAAGCGCATCGGCCAACTGTCAGGCGGCCAGCAGCAGCGCGTATTTTTGGCGAAGGCGCTCATTAACAATCCGGCGCTGCTGATCCTGGATGAGCCGACTGTGGGTATTGATATAGAGACGCAGCAGGGCTTCTTCCATATGATCAAGCATATGCATCAGCATCATAATATTACGTTCCTTATGGTGTCGCATGATATGGAGATGATTCGTTCCTACCTGGGCGAGGAGCCGAAGCAGACGAATGGAAAGCTTAAATTCTATATCAAGCATTCCCATGATCTGGAGAATTGCGTGGAGAGCGACCTGACCCATTCCTTGCGGGATTTGCGCCAGTCGATGGATCGGTTGTCTCCCGTCGTTGGCTAGAAAATGACATTCATTAGTGGTCTTGTCTGACCTGCAAGGACATAATGTATACTATGGTGCGGAACAGAGTGCTGCCCTAAGCTTGGGCAGCCGTGGACGCTTGAAGGAAGGGCTAACTTTGGATATTATACAAACGGAATTTTTTCAGCGAGCCTTGATCGGAGGCTTGCTGATCGGAATTACGGCTCCTCTGATGGGGCTGTTTCTTGTGTTGCGCCGTTTATCGATGATTGGGGATACGCTGGCGCATGTGTCTATTGCTGGCGTGGCGCTTGGGTTTCTGATCGGAATCTATCCGATCGGGGTCGGCTTGCTGTTTGCGCTGGGAGCCGCCTTTGCGATTGAGAAGCTGCGCAAAGCCTACAAGACGTATGCGGAATTATCCATTGCGATTATTATGTCAGGTGGAGTAGCGCTCGCCTCGTTGTTGTTCACGATGGGGCGCGGCTTTAACGTCAATGTGACCGGTTATTTGTTCGGCAGCATCTATACGCTTGGCAATGAAGATCTTGTGGTGATCGCAGTGGTGACGGTGGTGGTGCTGGCTGCTGTGGTGCTGCACTATAAGGAGCTGTTCCTGCTGACCTTTGATGAGGATGCCGCTGCGGTCAACGGTTTGCCAGTACGCTATTTTAATATTATGATAAGTATATTGACCGCATTAGTCATTAGCGCTTCGATCAAGATTGTCGGTGCGCTGCTGATCTCTGCCCTGTTGACCATACCAGCGGCATGCAGTCTGATCATTGCGCGCAGCTTTAAACAGACGATTATTACAGTCGTTGCTGTCGCGGAGCTGGCCGTGATGTCCGGCTTGCTGATCGCCGGTGTATGGAATCTGGCACCTGGGGGCACCATCGTCATGCTGCTTATTTGTATGCTGATGATTTTGCTGCTGGTCAAACGCGGTTTCAAAATATGATGGGAAAGAAGGCTGCTCTATGAATGTTACGGTTTGGATGGCGTTTGCCGGAGGAGTCGCTTCATTTGTCTCGCCGTGCTGCCTGCCCTTATATCCTTCTTATCTGTCGTACATAACAGGCATTTCGGTGAAGGATATAAAGGCAGACCACCGAACCTCAGAGGTCCGAATTCGCACAATGGCTCACACCTTCTTTTTTATGCTCGGATTTTCATTCGTGTTCTTCTCGCTCGGCTACGGAACAAGTCTGTTTGCGGACTTCTTCAGCAATTACCAGGAGCTGATTCGCCAGATTTCAGCGATCTTCATCGTGCTGCTCGGTCTATTCCTGCTTGGCATCTTCCAGCCGCAGATGCTGATGAAGGAGCGTAAGCTGGATTTGCGAATGAAGAAATCCGGCTATGTCGCTTCCTTTATATTCGGTGTCGGCTTCTCTGCAGGCTGGTCGCCTTGCGTTGGCCCGATCCTGGCGGCGATATTGCTGCTCGGCACAACGCAGCCTGGAGCATGGTTTCAGTTGACCGCGGCCTATTCGCTCGGCTTTGCGATTCCATTCTTTGTGCTCGCGTTCTTCATTGGCTCGACTCGCTGGATGTTGAAATATTCCAACGCCATCATGAAGGTCGGAGGAGCACTGATGATCGTCATGGGAATTCTGCTGTTCACGGATCAGATGACCAAAATCACGATCTGGCTCAATCAATTCGCTCCGTCCAACCTGGGCTAGCAGCCACGGGCACCCGATATGTTCCGCTCGGGTGGCACGGGCCGCAGGGCGGTTACGTGAAGTAATCGATCGTGCTTTCTGGAAAATGCTCGAAGATGCGCTCCGACAAGTACATGCGGAGCGCTTCTGCTTTTTCATCGGGATAGACATATTTGCCCTGACCCCAGCGACCCCATTTGTATTTGCGTTGCTCAATGTCCATCTCCAGCTTGGTGCGGGGATACCGTTTTTCTATGGTGCTCTTGGCTGTCTTGGTGAAGCGATGCTGAATCAGCTCAAAGGTGAGCTGAGTGCGGGCCTCCGGCGGGAGTGCTGCGGCCAACGACTCAATTAACTCCCCGTAGCCTTGTTCCCAATCGTCATGCCATATAATCGGGGCGATGATAAAGCCAAGCGGGTAGCCGGCCTTGGCAATCTTGCCAGCAGCTTCGATCCGTTCCTCAAAGCTGGAAGTGGCGGGCTCGAAGTGCTTAATCACATATTTGCTGTTGACACTAAATCGGATGCGAGTGTGCCCTTGATGGTTCAGACCGAGCAGTGAATCGACATGATGGAACTTGGTGACGAATCGCAGCCGGCCATACTCTTGATCGGCCATGAAGTTTATCAGCTCTTCGAGACTGCCGGTAATCGGCTCGAGTCCCACAGGGTCAGACGTACAGGCGGCCTCAAAGCGTGTAATCTCTGGCTTGCGCTCCTCGATATAGCGCTGTGCAGCCTCCATAATCTCTGTGGTATTGACGTACACGCGAATGTATGGCTTGGCGCCAAGTGTCGTTTGCAGATAACAGTAATGGCAGTGACCCATACAGCCTGTCGCAATCGGGATGGCATATTCCGCGGAAGGCTTGGACGTATCGAACTTCAACGTCTTGCGAACACCGACGACAAGCGTTCGCTTGGCGATCTTATATTGTTCTAGCTCACTGTCGCCAGGAAAGTTGGTAATCCGATTGTGCGAGGTGGTCATCCGCAGCGGAATGCCCTGATCCTGAGCCCATTGGTATATCCGCTTTCCTTTTTCGTATTCCAATGCACCTGGTTCAAAATAGACAAGCTCGGGAACGAAGGACGGACGAGGCGCGCGCAGACGTTTCTTCGGCGGCTCTGTAACCGTAGTTTCCATTATTGCAGCGACCTCCTTGATCATATGGATGTGGATAAATACAAGGTTTAGTGTGCCCGCATACGCAGCAAAACAAAGCGAAAATCTAGGTGGTGGAAAGTAGCAGCGGTGCCCTAAAAATCCCCGCGAAAGTTGCGGAGCAGGTACAAGTCATTGTATGATACTATAGAAGCTGCTGCCTTTTTGCAGGAAATGAAGCAGGTTAGGGGGATCTTTCAATGCCTACGCCGAGCATGGAAGACTATTTGGAGAGGATTTACAAACTTATCGACGAAAAAGGATACGCTCGCGTCTCTGACATCGCCGAAGGCTTGGAGGTACATCCCTCATCCGTTACAAAGATGATCCAGAAGCTGGATAAGGATAATTATCTCATTTATGAGAAATATCGCGGACTTGTACTCACAAATAAAGGCAAGAAGATGGGGAAAAGGCTGGTTGACCGCCATCATTTGCTGGAGCAGTTTCTGACAGTGATTGGCGTTCAAGAAGAAAATATATATCAGGATGTAGAGGGAATTGAGCACCATCTGAGTTGGGATTCGATTACCTGCATCGAGACGTTGGTAGAATATTTTCGCAGAGATGAAAGCAGACTGCAGGAACTGGCCGCGGTACGCCAAGAGCTTGAGAGCGAGTAAACGGATGAACAGCATGAGCAGCAGTGTGGGGAACGATCCCTGTGCTGCTGCTTTTGTGTTGAATTAGGATGAGGTCAAAATCCATTTCTCCCTGCATACACATTAGTAATTGTGCTTAGATGAGGCTGCAAGGCGCCCGCTAGCCACAAGCTTGCAGCTTAGAGGGGGAGGCAGATTCCGATTGCACATTAATGCGGTATTTGAAGGTGGCGGCATGAAGGGCATCTCATTGGTAGGAGCTATCCATGCGGCAGAGCGGCACGGCATTCGCTTCCATCGTCTGGCGGGGACATCCGCAGGTGGAATCGTAGCGGCGCTATTGGCAGCGGGGTATACGGCGGCGGAGATGAAGCCGATCATTCAGGCGACCTCGTTCGATGCACTTATGCAGCGTCCCAGAGGGTTTAGAATAAAATGGGTAGGTTCAGCGGCACGGTTGCTGATTCGTAAGGGGCTTTATTCCGGCGATGGTCTGGAGCAGTGGATTAGAAAGCTGCTGGCTGCCAGAGGGGTTGTTACGTTCGACGACCTGCCTCGTCATAAGCTCAAGCTTATCGCCTCGGATATTACCAATGGCAAGCTCCTCGTCCTTCCTGATGATATATCGTATTATGGCATTGCACCCAAGGAGCTGGAGGTAGCCAGGGCAATTCGTATGAGTATCAGTATCCCGTTCTTTTTTGATCCGGTTCAGATCAAGGGGGACGGCTTCAAGAGCAGAATCAAAGGACTGCGGCCGCAGCGCAAAAGTGCTTTTGTTGTGGATGGCGGCTTGCTGAGCAATTTTCCACTCTGGTTGTTTGATGAGCAGCATTGCAAGGCGTGCGGGGAGGAGGCCTTGCCCGCTGTGGGCTTTCAGATGGTAGGCAAAAACGACACCGAGCCGCGTATTATCCGCGGCCCGGTGTCGATGCTTCAAGCGATGATAGAGACGATGATGCTGGCCCATGACCAGCGCTACATTGAAAAAGGAGACCGGGAACGCACGATCAAAATTCCGACGCTTGGCGTGCGCACTACGCAATTTCACTTGTCCCAGCAGCAGAGCGAGGAGTTGTTTCATTCCGGTGTCGCCGCTGCAGAACAGTTCTTTGCTTCCTATCGGCCTTAATGATATTTAGGAAGGTCATCCTGATTATCGTCCTTGCCGCCCTCGATGACGCGGAAGGGGATATTTTTGCGAGATGTCTTGCTCCTATGGCTGGGAGAGCTCGTCGCTCTGGGTCTGGCAGAGACGCCGGGGCGACCCTGCGTGCCATTGCGCCGAAGAGGCTTAGGCGGAAATTTGTACAGCAGGAATATTGCGCCGAGCACCACAATCGGGATGACATATTGATCCAAGTTCGCGGCAAGGCCAATCGCAGCCAGTACGATGATGACAATCAAGGCAGGACTCATCTTCCTCATAGCCATTCTCCTTTCTTAGCTGGCGGAGCGGCTGGTTGTGGCCGCGGTCGCCATTTGGCGGTCAAGCTCTCTCATCCGGTTGAAGGAAGCGATCGATACTTCGACCTGTTCGTCCGTCGGTTCCTTGGTCGTCAGCTTCTGCAGCCACAGACCAGGGTAGCCCAGCACACGCAGCACCGGTGTATCGCGCAGCATGTTAGTAAAGCGCAGTGCCTCATACGAGGCGCCCAGCACGACTGGTAGCAGCAAGACCCGTATATAGACCCGTTCCCATAATGAATCCCATGTGAAGAACGAATAGATAATGACGCCCAATATGACGGACAGCACGATGAAGCTGCTGCCGCAACGGTAATGGAGGGTGCTGAACTTTTGCACATTCTTCACTGTCAGCTCCAAGCCTGCTTCATAGGCGCTGATGACCTTGTGCTCGGCTCCGTGATATTGGAATAGCCGCTTGATGAGCGGTGTCATCGAGATCAGGTACAGGTAGACGAGCAAAAATACAATTTTGATCAGCCCTTCAATCAGATTATGCATGATAACATTGTCAAATGCGTTCTGAAATAGCAGCTCCTCTACAATGGCGGGCGTCACGGTGAAAATCAGCTTGCCGAAAATAAACGAGATGATGCCGGCGATAGCTACGCCAAAGATCATCGACAGGCTAAGTCCTGACTTTTCCTCCTTCTTGGGCTTGGCCGCAGCCTCAGGGTTGTTGGCCTCTTCCTCGCTCTCATCCTCAGCGTAGGCTTCAAAAGAGTAGTTCAAGTGCTGCGAGCCCTTGGCGCTCGATTCGATAATGCCCACCACGCCGCGCAATAATGGAATTTTCTTCAGCTTCTGTACCCATGGCTTGGTTGTTTTGGGCACCTCGTAGAAGGTAATTTCATTATTTTTGCGCCGCACCGCGGTTACATTGACATGCTGTCCGGCAAACATCACGCCCTCAATGACGGCTTGTCCCCCATAAATATTTTGTTTCTGCGACAGGATGCTCACCTTCCCTTAACAATTTCTGCGGTTATCCGCCTAATCATTCCTTCTTCTATTGTACTTGATATTGATGCAGGTTGCCAATGGTCTTATGCAGCGCGGGCGATAGGTTGGATAGACGTCAACGCTTGGAGCATAATAAGTTCAAATTGTATTAGGTCGTGTCTGAACCCCCGTGCAGAGTGTTCAGACACGACCTAGAAAGGAAGAAATGAGCTGTGGCGCACGCAACGACTTCTCCCTATGAGGGGCATCAGACTAACCGCTGGCTGTATGGCTTGAACATCGGTTTTTTTGCCGGGCTGATCGGTGGACTATTTCACTGGCTGCTCTATGGCATCCACTTTACCACCGTCCTGCCAGGCTTTATGCTTGACATTTTCATGAAGCAGAGCTTCCTCATAACGTATTGGGGCATTGCTGCCGGAATAGCCGCTTTTATCGTCTTTTCGATCGGGGCTGCATACCTGTACCTGCTCACTCTTGGGCAATATCGGGGACCATGGCCTGGCTTGCTCTATGGCTTGTTCTGGTGGGCTGTTATCTATCTTGGCGTAGGCCCGTGGTGGGGGATGGTCAAGCCCTTTCGCCTGCTGGGGTGGAATTCCATTACGACAGAATGTTGCTTTTATCTGATATGGGGGTTGTTTATCGGCTATTCCATCGCCTTTGAATTTCATGACGAAGCCTCGCGGGAGCCTGTTCACGCCAGCTAAGGAAACACTTCTCAAATGTCTTTGTTTTGTGGTAAAATGTCAAAGAACTTTGCAGAGGTGAGAACTTGCGCTCCTGCATATAAGGGAGGTTCTCGCATGACGAGAATAGTTGTCATCAATGGCCCGAATCTGAATATGCTCGGCATTCGTGAGCCGCAAGTATACGGCACAGTGACGCTTGGTGATATAGAGCAGTCACTGCGAGATAGTGCCACAGGTCAGCAGGTGGAGCTGGAGTTTTTCCAGTCTAACCACGAAGGTGCACTGATCGACAGAATCCATGCTGCGTTCGGTCAGGAAGACGGCATACTGATCAATCCTGGAGCTTATACCCATTACAGCTATGCGCTGCGTGATGCGCTTAGCAGTGTCGGCCTTCCAGTGGTTGAGGTGCATCTATCCAATATACATAAGCGTGAAGCCTTCCGTCATGTATCCGTCATCGCGCCCGTAGCGCTCGGCCAGATTGCCGGATTTGGCTCGCTCGGCTATGAGTTGGGGCTCACCGCTCTGTTGCAGCATATCCGAAAGGGAGGCTAATAACGATGGAGAAGCGTTTACAACGGCTTAGGGAGCAGTTGCACAAGGAAGGGCTGGAGGCCGTGCTCGTCAGCCATCCGGTGAATCGGCGCTATCTGAGCGGCTTCACGGGGTCGGCGGGCTATCTGCTCATCACACAGGACAACAACTGGCTGCTAACTGACTTTCGGTATATGTCCCAGGCTCCTGCACAGGCGAAGGCCTTTGAGGTCGTCGAGCATGCGCCGAGCTTCATGGATACCGTCAAGCAATTGCTTGGCGAGGCGGGGATTGGCCGTGTGGGCTTTGAGCCACAGACTGTCGTGTACAGTGACTATCAGGCGTGGGCGGAGACGCTCGGTTCGGTCGCTCTAGTGCCGGCCCCGCCGATGATCGAGCAACTGCGAATGATCAAGGATGAATCCGAGATTGCGATTATGCAAGACGCAGCGAATCTGGCAGATGAAACCTTCCGTCACATTACGAATCTGCTGCGGCCTGGCATCTCGGAAGCGGATATTGCCCTTGAGATGGAGGTCTTCATGCGTTCTCGCGGGGCGGCCTCGTCCTCCTTCGAGACCATCGTTGCCTCGGGTGAGCGCTCTGCTCTCCCGCATGGCGTAGCTAGCGGGCGAGTTATTCAGTCGGAGGAATTCGTCAAGCTCGACTTTGGCGCCTACTACAACGGATATTGCTCTGATCTGACGCGCACGGTCTATATCGGCACGCAACCGACGGCCAAGCACCAGGAGATCTATACTATTGTGCTCGAGGCGCAGATGTATGCGCTGGAGCATATTCGTCCAGGGATGACAGGTAAGGAAGCGGATGCCTTGACGAGAGATATTATAACGCGGTATGGTTATGGAGATTGCTTCGGACACAGCACAGGCCATGGCCTGGGGATGGAGATTCACGAATCGCCACGGCTGTCGAAGCTTAGCGACACAGTTTTAACACCCGGCATGACGGTGACGGTTGAGCCCGGCATTTATCTCCCCGGCTTCGGCGGAGTGCGTATCGAGGATGATGTTGTCATTACGGATAACGGGATTAAAATATTAACCTCTTCTCCGAAGCATTTTATGATGCTGTCGTAGTGAAGGAAGACATGTATAAAATGGAGGGTTTTCAACGTGATCTCAGTTAACGATTTCAAAACAGGCTTGACCGTCGAAGTAGACGGCGACATCTTTACCGTATTGGACTTTCAGCACGTAAAGCCAGGCAAAGGTGCGGCGTTTGTGCGCTCCAAGCTGAAAAACCTGCGCAACGGCAATACCGTTGAGAAAACATTCCGTGCGGGCGAGACGATCGGCCGTGCGATTATCGAGAACCGCGAGGTACAGTACCTGTACAACTCCGGTAACGAGTACACGTTCATGGATAACGAAACCTATGACCAGTTCAACCTGGAGAAGAAGCAACTGGAATGGGAAATCAACTTCCTGAAAGAAAACATGAACGTCAATATCGCTAGCTACCAAGGCGAAATTATCGGCATCACAATCCCGAACAGCGTAGAGCTGAAGGTGATTGAGACCGAGCCAGGGATCAAAGGCAACACCGCTACTGGCGCGACGAAAAACGCGAAGGTCGAGACTGGACTGAATGTTCAGGTTCCGCTGTTCATTAATGAAGACGATGTGCTGTTGATCGATACACGCGAAGGAAAATACATCTCCCGCGCTTAGCTTGTGTAGAGGTTGAAAGAAACGATGACCTGCATGGCCAGATGATGGCTGTGCGGGTTTTTTTGTGAATACAAACAGAACATTAGTTCCCATATATTAAAAAATAGGATATAATTGCATAAAGAGATAGTAGAAGGAGAAGCTCGATGACCAATCCAAACAGAAAAACTGTTCGTCATGCTCATGACCGGGGTTATAAGCATTTGTTGTCCAGTAAGTCATTATTTATGCAATTGTTGCGTTCATTTGTCCGACGGGGATGGGTTGGAGTTCCAGTCCACAGTGGACGCCTTGATGCCGTGGCGCCTGCTGCAATATCAGGTGGAGATATGGAGGCACGAGCTGAAGGATCGGGGACAGAAGGAGCGTAATCGTGGTGACTTCAAACTACCGGTCATCGTTCCCATCGTGCTGTATAACGGTTCATCAGCCTGGAGCGCACCGCTATCCTTCCGCGAACTGCTGGCAGAGGAGCCGTTGTTTCATGAAGAGCAGCTGCTGAATTTTTCCTATTTTTTGTTGGATATTAGGCGTTATCAGCCGGAAGCTCTCGAGAAGCTATCAAATATGATTGGATCTGTGTTTTTGATTGAGCAGCATTCCAACCTGTCTGTTGCAGATTTAATTGAACTGTTCCGTAAGCTGGCACCGGTCATAGATAACACAGCTCAGGAGCAGCGGGAGCAGTTTGCGCTATGGTTGGAGCACATTATGCTGCGGTTCGGAACGGTCAAAGAGCAGGAACAGATGATCAAAAAGATGGTGTCGCAAATTCAGAGGAAGGGATTGAATGCGATGATTTCTAATTTTGAACGAAATTTGGAATGGCTGCAGCAGCAGAGTATTGAGAAGGGGATTGCACAAGGCTTGGAGCAAGGTATAGAACAAGGGATAGAACAAGGGATAGAACAAGGTCGGGCAAGAGGTTTGGAGCAAGCGGCAATAAATATGCTCAAGGAGGGGCTTGACCTGCAGCTTGTTGCCAAGGTAACGGGTCTGTCCGAGCATCGGATCAAGGTATTGAAGCGCCATCTAGATGGGAAGAAATAATGAACGAAGATGGTTGCGCGCGTACTTTAGAATTGCGGCTGTGGGTGCTGATTTCTAGGACGCGCGCATCATCTTTTTTAATGCTCACCTCGGGCAGTTATGCTATAATAAATTATTGTAGGTTAAAGTAAAGGTTAGGAGTGAACGGCGTTGTCATTAATAGTGATGAAGTTCGGTGGAAGCTCTGTCGGTACCCCGGAGAGAATGCAGCGGGTGGCCAAACGTATTATAGAGAGACAGCAGGAAGGTCACCGAATCGTGGTCGTCGTCTCTGCAATGGGAGATACGACAGATGATCTAATCGATCAATCCAAGCAGCTTAACCCGAATCCGCCTGCGCGTGAGATGGATATGCTTCTGACGACAGGGGAACAGATTTCAATTGCTCTACTCTCGATGACGATCCACCATCTGGGCGGCACGTCGATTTCTTATACAGGCTGGCAGGCCGGATTTGTAACGGATGACAATCATGCCAAGGCTCGCATTCAGGATATACAGCCGGACCGGATTTTAAAGGCGCTGGATAACGGGAATATTGTCGTAGTAGCCGGCTTCCAGGCGATGACGGAGTCAGGCGAGATTACGACATTGGGGCGTGGTGGCTCTGATACGACAGCCGTAGCGCTGGCGGCAGCCATCGAGGCAGACATGTGCGAGATTTATACCGATGTGGATGGTGTCTATTCGACAGACCCGCGCGTCGTGAAGAATGCACGCAAGCTGAATGAAATCTCTTACGATGAAATGCTAGAGCTGGCCCATCTGGGAGCAGCGGTGCTTCATCCCCGAGCGGTGGAGTATGCCAAGCATAACAATGTATGTCTCGTAGTGCGCTCAAGCTTTACGTATAATGAAGGAACGTTTGTGAAGGAGGAAGCGATTATGGAGCAGGGCGTAGTCGTCCGCGGCATTGCATTCGATAAAAATGTGGCTCGTATCAGCATTCAGGGAGTAGAGGATGTACCGGGCGTTTTAGCCAACGTATTCGGTTCTCTGGCTCAAAAGGGAATCGATGTCGATATTATCGTTCAGAGCGGTGTATCTGACGGCAAGACAGACTTCTCGTTCACAGTGTCCGGAGATGACAAGGATGGGGCGATCGCAGTGCTTGAGAGCATTCGCGAGGTTGTGCCATATCGCGAGGTGAGCTCGGAGGGTGGACTCGTTAAAGTCTCAATCGTTGGTGCAGGCATGGTCAGCAATCCTGGAGTTGCGGCAACAATGTTTGATGCGATCTCCAAGCTTGGGGTTAGCATCAAGATGGTAAGCACCTCCGAGATCAAAGTATCCTGCGTCATTGCTGCCGAGCAGTTGCAGGAGGTTGTCCGTGCGCTCCACACTGCCTATGGCTTGGATACGGATCAACAAGTATTTGTTGGCGGTCCACAGGATCGAAGGTAGACCGTTTACAATAAGAAGAGCGTGCGATTGCCAAAAACCTTGAGGTTTTGGCATCCACGCTTTTTTTGATGGTAAGGCTTATCTTAAATCACTTATATTACTTACCCGAGCCGCTCGCTGATTAAGGTGAACACCTTGAATAAGATCGCTGTAATTCCTGCTGCCATGAGCGGACCGACGGGGACGCCACGAAAGAACACGATACCGAGGATCGAACCAATCACCAGTCCAACGATGAGCTGAGGGTCCAGCTTCAGCAGCTCCAGTCCTTTGCCATTGACATAGGTGGCGATCGCTCCGCCTGTCAGAGCTAGCCATCCTGGCCAGGAGCTTAATGCTTGGGCAATCTCCTTGGGTGCGATCCGGCCGGAGGCGAAAGGAACCAGCACGCTAAATGTAAGGAACAGCAAGCCTAGCTCCAGCCCTCGACGCTCTATGGCAGGTAAGTACCTGTCAAGGTGAACGAGCTTGACAATGAGCAGGACACAGGCTGCCGTTGCTATAATTGGAGATCGTCCTGCTATCCCGATAATAATTAATCCGACAAGGATAATGTCTCCGGTCATACTGCGTTCTCTCCGTTCCGTGGCATAGATGGATGTTTCCACTGTTCAATCTATGCCAAGCGGGCCAAGCTTATGCAGTTAGCCGCTAGATCATATACATGATCGCTTCGTGTGCCGCTGGCGCCTTACCCTTAGGAAAGGTATCGGAGCGCAAGCCGCGTCTTAGCGCCTCCAGTGCGATAGCATCGGAAGGCTGAATGTTGCCAAGATGGACATTAGAGCCGAGTGCTGTAATCAGGTCAACCTGCTGCGACTTCAGCGGCGCTTCCCACAGCAGTCGGTGCTGCGGAAGCCTGGCGTTGATCTGCTCAAGCATGGCATGCCGGCAGCACCCCTGCTGGTCGAACAGTCCGACATCAATGCCCGATTCGCGCGCTTCGATAATAACCATCTCTGCTCCTGCCTCCATGTCCAGCTCCGCTGTTCGCACCAACTCCTGCAGCTCAATCTGCGAGCCGCTCACCTTCTTGCCATATTCGGTGAAGATGCGTAAGCCGCGCCGCAGCCCTTCCTCAATCAATTCGTTGCGCCGCTGCCGCGACAGCTCAATCGTGCCGTCTGATACTTCGACCGCGTTAAAGCCAAGCCGCTCTAGTGTGTCGAAATAGGAAGGAACAACATCGAGCTGTACTGCTGCTTCAAGCAGAGTTCCCCCAGTCATCATATCAATGCCATAGTGGCGAGCAAGCGCCGTCTTATACAATAGCAACTCGTCAGAATATAGAACGGATGTTCCGAATCCTAGCTTGATACAGTCCACATAGGGAGAAGCCGTCTCCAAAAAATCAGTGAAGGCCGATCGGCCCAGCCCCTTGTCAATGACCATGGTAATGCCTCTGGCAGCCATATGCTGCCCCCGCTCTTGTACGGTCATGCTTCGGTTGCGCAAGCCCCGCTCTCCGACTGGATCGCTCAAACGCATATCCCACATGTTGCCTTTCACCATCGAGTTCATATGCCCATGCCCCTTACTTCGTAAGTGTTGAGGATGGAAAACTTCCAACCATGACTTTACTATATGCCAGAGAGTCTGGGCGGGTGTCATCATGCCTAAAATCAGACAAGCCTGCATATAGATAGAGCATCATCTGATTGCCGGAAAGGAGCGCAGACAATGCTCAACAAAATAGTGATGGGAATGGCTTCGCTGAGGCTGTTCTCAGGCAGTCTGGAAATCATCGCGGCGATTATCATGCTGCGGCTGAACCAGATTGACAAGGCGCTGGTCGTGAATTCGTCACTGGCGCTAGTGGGTCCGCTTATTCTGATCTCGACAACAACACTGGGCTTGGTCGGCTTATCTGACAAGCTGTCACTGGATAAATTCGTATGGGTGCTAGCTGGAGTGGCCTGTCTGATGATCGGCATTTTGAAGAAATAGGGGGCTCAGGTAGCTTGGCATAATCTATGGACAGGTTTCATAGAATGAGATAAGCAAGAGCAAGGACATACATCCGGGAGGGCTGAGGATGATGAACCGCATCATGCATCTGCTGCCGCAGGAGCTGGCTGGAATAATCGCGCAGTTGCCGATGAGCAGCATGCGGGAGCTGGAGGAGATTCGCATTCGACAGGACAGGCCGCTGGAGGTTGGCTTCGGGGGGAGGTTCCAGTTCGCTGGAGCGGACGGCTCCTTGCATGCCAGACCCGAGCTGGCTTACAGGCCGGATCAGACCGTATGCAGCAAGCTGCTGGAGAGGATTACGAACCACTCCTTGTATGCGATGGAGGAGGAGCTCAAGCGAGGATATATAACGGTAGCCGGGGGGCACCGAATTGGTCTGGCCGGACGAACGATTCTGAATCAAGGAGAAGTCAAAGCGATTCGTGAGATTGGCGGCTTCAATATCCGGATTGCCAGAGAAATTCACGGCGCTTGCGCAGGTTTGCTGCCGAAGCTGCTCGATTGGCCACGCAAAACGTTGCTGCCGACGCTTCTCATCGGGCCGCCGCAGCAAGGCAAGACGACCGTGATTCGCGATCTGGCACGCTGCATCAGCGCTGGAAGCTGGGAGCATCCAGCCGCAGCCTCTTGGCCGGGGCGCAAGGTTGGCGTTGTCGACGAGCGTTCGGAGATTGCCGCGAGTGTGCGCGGTGTTCCGTCCTTCGATCTGGGACCGCGCGCAGATGTGATGGATGCCTGCCCGAAGGCGGAGGGGATGATGATGCTGCTGCGGTCGATGTCTCCGGAAGTCATCGTGGTGGACGAGATCGGACGGCAGGAAGACGCAGAGGCGGTGAGGGAGGCCGCGCATGCCGGTGTATGTGTTGTTGCGACCGCTCACGCCTATGATCTGGAGGATGCAAGAGGGCGCCCCGTGCTGCGTTCACTGATTGATGAAGGTGTATTTGCCGCAGCGGCAAGACTGCGCAAGTCTCAGGCGGGCATTGAATTCGACGTCATCTCGCTGCGCAGAGCGGGGGCGCCTGCAGCCAGAGAGCCAACGCTGTCGGAACAGAAGCAAGCGATCGCCAGAGGACAGCCGCGATGATCAAGCTCGCCGGCGCGCTGCTGGTGCTGTTCGCAGGCACGATGATCGGCTTCTATCAGGCGGCTCGCTTCGCGGCTAGACCACGTCAGCTTGCACAGCTTGCCTATGTGCTGCAGCGATTAGAGACGGAGATTAGCTACGGATATACACCGTTGCCAGAGGCGTTGCAGCGTGCGGCCGAGTCAGGCGTCGAGCCCGTCGCTGGCGTACTGCGAGAAGCAGCGCGCAGACTGGCTGAGCAGCCCGATTCATCATTTAGAGAGAGCTGGGAGGCTGCGGTCACCGATCGATGGAGCGACACGGCGATGCGTGCCAATGAACGGACGATCGTGCTGCGGCTCGGCCCGGTTCTGGGCATTAGCGACCGGGAGGATCAGATGAAGCATTTGCGGTTGGCGCTGCTGCAACTGAAATCAGAGGAAGAGGCGGCGCGGGAAGACCAGACGAGGTATGAGAAGATGAGCAAGAGCCTTGGCCTGCTCTTGGCTGCGCTGATCGTCATTCTGATGATGTAATGGGGTGCCGGAATAATGAACATGGATGTCAGCGCTATTTTTCAGATTGCGGGTATCGGAATTATTATTGCAATGATTCACACGGTGCTCAAGCAGATGGGCAAGGAGGATATGGCCCATTGGGTAACGGTAATCGGATTTGTCGTGGTGTTGTTTATGGTCGTTCGTCTTCTCAATGAGCTGTTCCAAGAAATCAAGACGATCTTTCTGTTCCAGTAGCCAAGCAAGCTTGAATCTGCACTGAGGTGACCCAGCATGGAAATGATCCAGATTGTCGGACTCGGCCTGATCGCCACGATTCTCATCCTTGTTGTTCGCGAGCAAAAGCCGATCTTCGCTTTCGTGCTGGCTGCTTTTACCGGCGTCTACCTGTTTCTGTTTCTAATCGGCAAAATCGATACGGTCATCACGATGATTGAGCATCTGGCCAATCGCTCCGGTATACCCGGCATCTACATGGCGACGGTGTTGAAGATTATCGGTATTGCCTATATCGCTGAATTTGGTGCACAGATTGTGCGCGATGCTGGACAGGAGAGCATTGCCGCCAAGATCGAGTTTGCCGGGAAGGTGCTTATTCTTGTGATGGCGGTGCCGATCATCAGTGTCATCGTGGAGACGGTGTTGAATCTGCTTCCGGCGGGAGGATAGCATGATGAGTCGCAAATTAACGTGCAAGCTACTCCTCTGCGTCTGGATTCTCGCAATCGCTCTATCTGCTTGGTGCGTGTATGCGGTCGAGGCGGCGCCAGCTTCTGTTCCCCAAGGCGGGGGACAAGCGGAGCGAGGGGAGCTGGAGCAATCGGCGGATCGGCTGGTGAAGGAGCAGTTGCGCATGATTGAGACAGGCTCGGTTGAGACCTACTGGACAGAGCTGGTTACTGAATACGGCGGTTATTTTCCCGGGGGGAAAATGCCGAGCTTCATGGAGCTGGTTCAAGCCGGAGGCGGCGGTATCAGGCTGGTAGATATGCTCAAGGCGCTGCTTCGCTATATACTGCATGAGGTGTTATATAACGGCAAGCTGCTGGCTGCTGTCGTCCTGCTGACCGTGTTCAGTATGATACTGGAAACCATGCAGACGGCCTTCGAACGCAAGGCGGTAAGCAAGGTCGCCTATGCTGTATCTTACATGGTGCTGATTATTCTAGCTGTGAACAGCTTCTATGTCGCCATCGGTTACGCGAAGGATGCGATTAACGGCATGATTCAGTTCATGATGGCGATGATTCCGCTGCTGCTGACCTTGCTTGCATCCATGGGCAATATTGTCACCGTCTCGGTCATGCATCCGCTCATTATTTTCATGATTCATACGGTAGGAACACTCATTCATGCGATCGTCTTTCCACTGCTGTTCTTCTCTGCGGTACTGCATATTGCTAGCGCCATTAGTGACCGCTTCAAGGTGACCCAGCTTGCGGACTTGATCCGCAAATGTGCGGTGGGACTGCTAGGAGTGCTGCTGACGGCATTCCTTGGCGTAATCTCCGTGCAGGGTGCCAGCGGCGGCGTAACCGACGGCATTACACTCAAGACAGCCAAATTCATTACAGGCAACTTTGTTCCGGTCGTCGGAAGGGCGTTCTCCGATGCGGCGGATACGGTGATGTCGGCCTCGCTGCTCGTCAAAAATGCAGTTGGTATTGCGGGTGTCGTAATTCTGCTCTTTCTCTGTGCCTTCCCTGCCGTCAAAATACTGGCGCTCGCCCTGATCTACAATGTATGCGCGGCAGTGCTGCAGCCGCTCGGAGACAGCCCGATTATCGACTGTCTGGAGACGATCGGCAAGACGATGATCTATGTATTTGCAGCGCTGGCGGCAGTGGGGCTGATGTTCTTCCTGGCCGTTACGATCATATTGACAGCCGGCAACGCTGCCGTCATGCTCCGTTAGCGGAAGTGGACAGCAGGCTGGCAGGGAAGGGGGAGCAGGCGCTGGAGTGGCTATCGGATTGGCTGAGGCAGATTATCGCCGTTATCCTGCTGGCGGGCATCATCGACCTGCTGTTGCCGAGCAACGCATACCAGCGCTATGTCCGGCTCGTGATCGGTCTCATTATATTGCTGACGCTGCTCTCCCCTATTCTGCGTCTGTTGCAGGGAGACTTCGAGACGAGACTTGCCGGCAGCCTGGGAGACTGGATGAGCGTCAAGCCAACAGCAGCAGAGGTGACGCGCATTGAAGAGCAGGCAGCATCGCTTCAGCAGCAGCGTGCCCAGCAGGCAGCTTCCTTGGCGAAGATCAGGCTGGAGGAGGAGATGCGAACGGAATTAGAACGGGTCACAGGGCTGGCGATTGCCTCCTTGACGGTCGTGCTGGAGCAGGATGGGGAAGCAAGATGGCGCGTTCGCACTGTGGAGGCGGTGCTGGATGAGGAGAGGGCAACACCTCACAGCAGTGATGATGTGGAACCGGTCGCTCCGGTAACAATCGAGGTATCCGCTGCGATCGAGCTGGAGCCCATCGCCCCAGTGGGCGAAGACAGAGCCCAAGAACGCGAGCGGCTGAAGTCTGTTGATGCTCAGCGCGAAGAGGCGGATGTGAGGGAGTCTTTGCCATCCGGGGACAGTCGGTATCAGGCGATCGCGGCTGCATTGTCTGCCGGATATGCGGTGGCGCCGGAGGCGGTGCGCGTCTATGCGAGCACTGGCAAATGAAACGTCAAGCTTCGCGGACAGTCTGGAGAGGGCAGCAGGGTAAGGAGGGAGAAGTCCGATGGCGAATTGGCTGAGCCGCATCGAATCGATGCTTGGGCAAGGGCCGTCAGGCCCCAAAAGAGTGCGAACGATGCGCTGGCTGCTGCTGATTGGAGCGGCGGGCATCGGCTTGATGATCGTGAATTCATTTCTAACGATGCGGCAGGTAGAGCCGACCGCCCATGCTCCACAGACAGCGCCTGAGGCTCGGGAGACGTTGCTTGGACACGGGGACGAACCCGACTCCGTCTTTGAAGCGTTGGAACGACCATTGGAAAATCGACTGAAGGACATATTGGAGAAAATTGTGGGGGTCGGTACGGTTGATGTACTCGTCACGATTGATTCTACAGAAGAGACGGTCGTCAAGCAGAATGAGAAGCAATCCCAGCAACTGACCGAGGAGACCGACCGCGGTGGGGGCAAACGGCATATTACCTCAACGACGCGTGACGGCCAGGTTGTTATCTACGAGGTATCTGGAGAGCAGACCCCGCTTGTGACCAAAAAAATCAAGCCGCAAATTCGCGGCATCCTGATCGTCGCTCTGGGGGCAGAGAATCAGACAGTGCGACAGCTCATTATGGAGGCTGTAAAGAAAGGCTACAGTGTGCCGGCGCATCGAATCTCTGTCGTCCCCCGGAAGCAGCCATAAGCAGAAACTATGATCTAAATATGAAAGGATGAATGGTCCATGAATTCCAAAAGACAAACGGTATGGCTCGTATCGATGTTAAGCCTGATGGTTATTTTGTCCGCTTATTATCTGTTTACAGAGGATGGCAGCTCCAAGTCTCCTGCAGGGCAGGCACAGACAGCGGAACTGGGCAGCGGTAGCGGTGACACCCAGCAAGTCGTTGTAAATGAGACCGAGCTTGGCGGTCAAGCGGCGTTGTCGGACGAGGATTTGAAGGTGATTCAAAAGTTTGAAGAGGAAGAAAGCCGCGCCGTATCCTCTTCTGACTATTTCATGGAGCAGCAGTTCAAGCGGGCGGAAGCTGTACAGACAGAATATGACCGTCTGATGGGCATTGTATCGGATACGACCAACACGGGCGCTGAGGAAGCGAGCAGTGCTATGGAGCAGGTAGAGAAGCTGGAGCAGCATGAGGAAAAGATCAGCGAGCTGGAGAGCAGTCTGCGCGATGAGTTCAAAAATGTCGTTGTCTCTCAGGAGAAGGACAGCTATAAAGTAGTTGTGGATGGGGAAAAGTTGGAAAGAAGCCAGGCCGACAGCATTATCCAGCTCGTGATGAATACGCTGGAGGTGGGCGCGGATCGGGTAACCGTGCAACTTCACCATTGATTCGGTGCGCCGGCTGGTTATGAGTGATGCTCCTCCATCGTCTGTCTATGCCGCTGTACCGCGGCATTAGACAGGCGTTTTTTATATTTAGTTGGCAACTAGCAATCTCTATTCGACTATCGAAGAGACTTTACACATCAGCCTGTACACGTTATCAAAATAGAGTTAGGATAAATATTTCGATTATGATATAATACTAACGTTATCCAAATAAAGATCGCGACAGGTTCAACAATGTTAAGGAGTGAATACTATCCATGTTCAAATTGAGCGAGATTAAAGAGCTGATTAAACTTGTTGATCAGACCTCTGTACAAGAGCTCGAAATTGAAAATGAAGGGACGCGCCTGCTTATTCGCAAACCGGGCAAGACCGAAGTGGTGAATGTACAGACAGCCTCGGTTCCTCATACATATTCGCCTGTTGCCATGCCTCAGGCGTCACCAGCCCCGGCTGTACAGCCTGAAGCGTCAGCACCAGCAGCTCCGGCCTCTCCGGCAGCAAGCGGGCTTCATCAGATTGTTTCCCCTATGGTTGGCACGTTCTACCGTTCGCCGTCCCCGGACGCAGCGCCTTTCGTGAATACCGGAGACCGCGTAAGCGAGAAGTCGGTTGTATGCATTCTTGAAGCAATGAAGCTAATGAACGAGCTGGAAGCAGATGTCCGTGGCGAGATCGTCGAGATTCTAGTTGAGAACGGGCAGCTTGTGGAGTTCGGACAACCGTTGTTCCTGGTCAAGCCGGAATAATGGCTTCAAGAAAGGAGCATTGAAGGGTGAAATTTCATAAAATACTTATTGCCAACCGCGGAGAGATTGCGGTGCGCATCATTCGCGCCTGCCACGAGCTTGGCATTCAGTCGGTCGCTGTCTACTCCGAAGCGGATCGCGACTCGCTGCATGTCAAGCTGGCAGATGAGGCCTATTGCATCGGGCCGACCTTATCCAAGGACAGCTACCTGAATCTGACCAACATTATGAGCGTAGCCACGTTGACGGGCTGTGATGCGATCCATCCGGGCTATGGCTTTTTGGCGGAAAATGCGGATTTTGCTGAGATCTGCGAGTCGTGCAACATCGCCTTCATCGGACCTTCTCCATCTGCAATTAGCCGGATGGGGGATAAGGCGGTCGCGAAGCAGACGATGAAGAGTGCCAATGTCCCCGTCATTCCAGGCTCGGAAGGCTTGATCGAGGATCTGGACGAGGCGGTGCGAGTAGCGCGCGAGATCGGATACCCGGTCATCATCAAGGCAACGGCTGGCGGCGGCGGCAAGGGTATCCGCATTGCGGAGGACGAGCCATCGCTAGTTCAGCAGATTACAACGGCACAACAGGAGGCGCAGAAGGCATTCGGTAATGCGGGCGTCTACCTGGAGAAGTTCCTGACAGGCATGAAGCACGTCGAGATTCAGATTATGGCAGACAAGCATGGCAATGCCGTTCATCTGTTCGAGCGGGATTGCTCGGTGCAGCGTCGCCGCCAGAAGCTAGTGGAGGAGGCGCCTTGTCCGATTCTGACACCAGAACAGCGTGAGAGAATGGGACAGGCTGCTGTGCGCGCAGCGCTCGCTGTCGACTATTCCGGCGCGGGAACGCTAGAGTTCTTGCTCTCGCCTGACGGAGAGTTCTACTTCATGGAGATGAACACCCGCATCCAGGTCGAGCATCCGGTCACCGAGATGATAACCAATGTCGACTTGATCAAGGAAATGATCATGGTGGCCGAGGGCCAGCCGTTGTCATTCCGCCAGGAAGACCTGTCCATCAATGGCTGGGCGATCGAATGCCGGATCAATGCCGAGGACGCTGAGCGCAACTTCATGCCGTCTGCGGGACATATTCCATTCTATCTGCCTCCGGGCGGTCCCGGCGTGCGTGTCGACAGTGCGGTTTATCCAGGCTATACCATCTCTCCGCACTATGATTCAATGATCGCCAAGCTGATTGTATGGGGATCTACGCGGGAGGAGGCAGTTAGCCGCATGAAGCGCGCGCTGTCCGAATTCGCGATTGAAGGCATCAAGACGACCATCCCGTTTCATATGAAGTTGCTGAATCATCACCGCTTTTTGCAAGGGGATTTTGACATAAAATTCCTGGAAGAGCATGATGTAAATGACCCGGAATCATAGGAACGGCGCGGAAATTGACAACGGTACAAGTTTGTCATAAATCTCGCCAAATGTTATAGTATAGAAATAAGATTGCGGATCGATGCTTAACCATCAGACAGCGAGGGCATTCGCAACTTTACGGAGGTGAACATTCAGATGAGTACAATTGCAGCCGATTACGAGAAGACAGACATGGGTACCATCCAGATCGCTCCTGAGGTCATTGAGGTGATCGCAGGCCTGGCAACGATCGAGGTACAAGGTGTTGCGGGGATGAGCGGTGGGCTGGCAGGTGGAATCGCCGAGCTGCTGGGCCGCAAAAACTTGTCCAAGGGTGTCAAGGTTGAGGTTGGCCAGCGTGAAGCGGCAGTCGATGTATCGATTATCGTGGAGTATGGCAATCGTATTCCTGAGATTGCAGCCGAGATTCAGCGCAATGTGAAGCGCTCGATCGAGATGATGACCGGGCTGCATGTTGTGGAAGTGAATGTGCATATTCATGATGTGCATTTCAAGTCTGCAGAGAAGCCTAGCGAGGAAGAAGACCTTCAATCCAATCGTGTGAAGTAAGGAATGTGTGAATAGAGATTCCCCCTTGCGTTAGCCATCGCGCTCGGCGCAAGGGGGCTTTTTACCGCTTGACAGCTTATAGGCCTGATGACAAAGCTGGAGGCTCGTGAAGGGAGACGTAACCGTGGTAAAAATTATGGATAGGCTTCTGCTTTTCGTGTATAGCCTTATCATAGGTATTTTGTCCGTGTTCGCCTTGAGCATGGGGGCAGGGTGGGTGCATGAGGAACTGGCGGGCACATGGCTGGATGCGTTGTACAGCGAGCTGCCGTTGCAGATAACCGTCATTTCCGTAGCGGTCATCCTGTTTTTGATCAGCTTTCGTCTATTTTATATTTCCGTCAAACGGGGCAATGCGTCCAGTCCTTCCATCGACCAGCGGACAGATTTTGGCGATATACGTATCTCTATGGAGACGGTGGAGAACCTGTCTCTGAAGGCAGCCGGCAAGCAAAAGGGAGTACGCGAGCTAAAGGCGCGCATTCGGGTTCTGGAATCTGGTCTTGAGATTACACTGCGTGCTGTGGTTGACGGAGAGAGCTCGATCCCGGCATTAACAGAGGAGATTCAGCGTAGCGTCAAGGAGCATGTGGAGGATATTACAGGCATTCCGGTTACCTCGGTCACCGTATTTGTAGCGAATATTATTCAGACCCAAACCTTCAAAAGTCGCGTGGAATAGAGGTGGATCAGCCGATGTGGAGGGAGCTATGGACAGTTTACGGCGGGCGAATAACTGGCGTCGCCGCCGCATTGTTTCTAGGATTTATCTATCTATTCGCCGGTTTCTGGGATATGCTGTTTGTTGCATTGCTTCTATGGATTGGCTATTACGTCGGCAAGCAACGGGATCTCTCGGCAGATCCGTTCCAGATGTGGCAGCAGCTTGTAGATTGGCTGCAGCGTCGCTGGCGTATGTTCAGAAGGTAGCCGAGCTGCGAAGCATTGCTATGGCATGCATGATGTCTCAATGTTTCTACCCTGTGCTTTCCTCCGTTCGCCGGACATAACGGCTGGCCGCTGTTCGGGGCAGGGAGGAGATCATAGGTTTTTCTGTATTATTGTTGTTTTAACATTGAAGGGTCGGCAATTGACCGGGCGATAATGAGGAGGATTCATGAAACGTAGATTGGCACGTGAGATTGCAATTCAGAGCTTGTATCAAATGGAAATGAATGAGGTGGCCGCAGAAGAAGCGGTTAACATGCTGCTTCAGGAGGCACGAGAGGAAAATGAGATTGATGCGGCGGCGGAGGACATCAAGGGAATCGAGGAATTCGTCCGGCAGTTGGTTAACGGGGTGGCAGGCAACCGCCAGGCCATAGATGATATGCTGCAGCAGTATTTGACAGGCTGGCAGGTGGACAGGCTCTCTCGGGTTGATCGGCAGGTGCTGCGACTGGCCTGCTATGAGCTCGTCTACACCAGCGATGTTCCGCCCAAGGCGATTATTAATGAGGCGATAGAGCTTGCTAAGCTGTTTGGCACGGATGAATCCGGCAAGTTCGTTAATGGTGTGTTGGGCAGGCTGTTGAAAGCACTGGATGAATTGAAGCAAAGATAATTCGTATAAGAATGGGAGCGATAGAGAGATGACAGCACAGCGTATTGATGGCAAACAGATCTCCGAGTTGGTTCGTCAGGAGGTAAGCGAGCAGACTAGCAGACTGAAGGAGCGGGGCGTCACACCTGGACTAGCCGTCGTGCTGGTAGGCGAGGACCCGGCGTCCAAAGTATATGTGGGCAGCAAGGAGAAGGCATGCCAGCAGATGGGGTTTTATTCCGAGGTGCATCGCCTGCCTGAGCATACAACGGAGCAGGATTTGCTGGCGCTGATTGACCGGTTAAATGCCCAGAGCTCGATTCACGGTATTCTGGTACAGTTGCCTCTGCCGCGTCATATTAACGAGAAGGCAGTCATCGATGCGATCAGTGTGGACAAGGATGTGGATGGCTTCCATCCGGTAAGCACCGGCAATCTGATGATTGGTGATGACAGTCTGCTGCCATGCACGCCTGCGGGCTGTATTGAATTAATTAAAAGAACGGGAACAGAAATTGCTGGAAAGCATGCGGTTGTAATCGGACGGAGCAATATTGTCGGCAAACCGGTCGCCATGCTGCTGCTGCGTGAGAATGCGACAGTGACGATCTGCCATTCCAGAACGGCCAATATGAAGGAACTGACGAAGCAGGCGGATATTCTCGTCGTAGCGATCGGCAAAGCGAATGCCATCGATAGCAGCTATGTGAAGCCTGGCGCTGTCGTCATTGATGTCGGCATTAACCGTCTGGATACGGGAAAGCTGGCAGGCGATGTTGACTTTGCGAGCGCTCAGGAGGTTGCTGGCTACATTACGCCTGTTCCAGGTGGGGTCGGCCCGATGACAATCACGATGCTGATGAACAATACGCTTACCGCAGCGAAGCGCATCCACGGAATCGAGGAGTGATGGGAATGGCGCAGCATCCGCGCATTTATTCCATCAAGGAAGTTAGCCGCTATATGAAGCTGAAGCTGGAGTCGGACACGGTGCTGTCCGACATCTGGCTGCGCGGTGAGTTATCTAACTTTACGCATCATTCCAGCGGCCATATGTACTTCACGTTAAAGGACGCAGCGAGTCGGATCAAATGCGTCATGTTTGCCTCCCATAACCAGCGTCTGCCCTTTATCCCCAAGGAGGGGATGAAGGTGATGGCGCGTGGAAGCGTATCCGTCTATGAACGGGACGGCAACTATCAATTCTATGCTCATGCCATGCAGCCGGATGGCATCGGCAGTCTCTATCTTGCCTATGAGCAGTTGAAGAGGACGCTGGAGGCCGAAGGATTGTTTGCGCCAGAGCGCAAGAAGCAGATTCCGCTATATCCGAAGGCGATCGGAGTTGTAACATCCCCCACGGGAGCTGCTGTGAGGGATATTTTGATTACCCTGGAACGGCGCTATCCTTCGGTGCCGGTTGTCGTTGTACCTGTGCTGGTGCAGGGGGCACAGGCGGCCCCTTCGATTGTGCGCGCGCTCCATTTGTTGAATCTTCTTGGCGAGGTCGACGTATTAATTGTTGGCAGAGGCGGCGGGTCGCTCGAGGAGCTATGGGCGTTCAATGAAGAGTCGGTGGCTCGCGCCATCGCGGCATCCGTTATTCCGGTCATCTCCGCTGTAGGACATGAGACGGATTATACGATTGCCGACTTTGTGGCCGATCTTAGGGCGCCAACTCCTACGGCTGCTGCCGAGCTAGCTGTACAGCACAGGCAAGAGCTGAAGCAGCAAGTGCAGCGCCTGGAGCAGCGCCTGCAGCAGGCGCTTCAACGTCGGCTGCTGCACAGTCGGGAGCGGCTGGAACGCGCACGCAGCTCGCGTATGTTAAGGCAGCCGCAGCGTATGCTGCTGGAGCCGACGCAACGCGCCGACAGGCTGCGCGCCGAGCTGCTTGGGCAAATGGCGAGGCTGCAGGAGCGCACGGTGCAGCGATATAAGCAACTGCAGACGAGGCTTGGCGCGATGCAGCCTGGCGAGCAGCTCAAATATGCCGACGCAAGGCGTCGCAATGCGCAGCAGCGGCTAACCCAGGCGATGCTCGCCCAGCTTCGCTCGGGCAGACAGGAGCTGAGCAGCCGTGTGCGTTCGCTGGATGCACTGAGTCCGCTCAAGGTGATGTCACGCGGTTATAGCTTGTTGTATCATGAGGGGGGCAAGCTTGTCCGATCGGTAGAGGATACCGCAGTCGGCGAGACGGTACAGGTGCTCCTCGCAGATGGAAGCCTGGATTGTACAGTAATCAATAAGGAGAGGAGCTGAAGTGATGGCTACATCTGAGGAGCAGCTCAGCTTTGAGCAGGCGATGGAGAAGCTGGAGCAGATCGTCGTCCGTCTGGAAAACGGTGATGTGCCGCTGGAGACGGCCATTGAATTGTTTCAAGAAGGCATGCAGTTGTCGCGGCTATGCGGAGGCAAGCTGGAGCAAATCGAGCGCCAGGTTGAATTATTAATCGAGACAGAGCAGGGGCTGGAGCGCAACCCTTTTTACCCTGTCCAAGAGGAAAAAGGAGAATAGTGCATGGCCAGATCCGAGCTTGATATTGTACAGTATTTGAATGAACAGGCACAGCATGTGGAGAAGACGCTGCGCCATATCGTTCCCGAGCAATGGGATATTCCCGTGAAGCTGCGGGAGTCGATGAATTATTCCCTGGAGGCAGGCGGCAAGCGTATCCGCCCGATATTGGTCATCGCTGCTGCAGAAGCGGTAGGTCATGATCCAGCCGCAGCGGATAGCGCGTATCCTGTCGCAGCGGCGATCGAGCTGATTCATACGTATTCCCTTATTCATGACGACCTGCCGGCAATGGATAATGATGATTACCGTCGGGGCAAGCCAACCAATCATAAGGTGTACGGGGAGGCTATGGCGATTCTGGCCGGAGATGCGATGCTTACTCATGCCTTCTATTGTATCTCTCTAGCTGCCAAGAACAGTCGGGTCAGTGCAGAGACGGCGCTGGCCATCGTAGAGGATCTTTCTGTGCTAGCTGGGGCGGCAGGGATGGTCGGCGGCCAGGTGGCCGATATTTTAGGCGAGCAGGGCATTACGACATTGGAGCAACTCCAATATATTCATCTGCATAAGACAAGTGATCTGATCGCCTTCTCGTTGAAGGCCGGGGGTCGGATAGCTGGAGCAAATGAGGAGCAACTGGAGGCGTTGTCCGAATTTGGCCGTGGAATCGGTCTGGCCTTCCAGATTCAAGATGACATCCTGGATCTGATAGGAGATGAACAGAAGCTGGGCAAGAAGACCAATAGCGACGTGGAGCAAAGCAAGGTGACCTATCCATATTTGCTGGGCCTTGAGGCAAGCCAGGCGGAGGTGGCCAGGCTGACGGAGGCTGCAAAGAAGCGGCTGTTATCTGCGGGGCTGGCGTATCCGAATCGATTGCTTGCGCTTGCTGATTATCTGGTAGGAAGAGATCGTTAGTCGGCTTGCGGGTCTAGCAGGGCGTGCCAGAAAACTTTGAACGATCAGATTTTGGCCGAATTTTCGTTCCAGGCAAGGCGCTTTTTTCAAGGTGTACCGGGGGTATGTCAAGAAAAGGCAAGGCAGCACGGGGCGAAAAGGCGATGAGAGAAGGCTGTTGCAGGAAGACAGCAGCTTGGGATTATGTAGGCGGCATGCTATAATAATGACAATCGTGTGATGTTTAATTGGACAACAAGTGTTTTCAGTCCAAGAAAGTGAGGAAAACACGTGCTGATTGAGAATATTAATGATCCGAAGGATCTGAAGCAGTTGAGTATGGAGCAGTTGCCGCAATTAGCAGAGGAGATTCGGCAGTTCCTGATTGAGAAGCTGTCCAGCACAGGCGGGCATCTGGCACCAAATCTTGGTGTGGTGGAGCTGACATTGATTCTGCATTATTTGTACAACAGTCCAGAAGACAAAATCATATTTGACGTAGGCCATCAGTCTTATGTTCACAAAATATTGACGGGTCGCCGCGACCGGTTCGATACATTACGCAAATTTAAAGGGTTGTGTGGATTCGTCAAGCGCGCGGAGAGCGAGCATGATGTATGGGAGGCTGGACACAGCAGCACGTCGCTGTCCGCCGCAATCGGCATGGCGATGGCTCGTGACTTCAAGGGCGAGAGCAACAAGGTCATAGCTGTGATCGGGGACGGCGCCTTGACAGGCGGGATGGCACTGGAGGCGCTCAATCACATCGGTCACGAGAAGCGTGATTTAATTGTGGTGCTTAACGATAACGAGATGTCCATTGCTCCCAACGTAGGAGCGATTCATAATTATTTGGGGCGTATTCGCTCTGACAAGCACTATCAGAAGGCCAAGGATGAGCTCCAGCACTTCCTTAACAAGATTCCTGCGATCGGCGGCAAGCTGGCCAAGACAGCAGAACGGGTCAAGGATAGTCTGAAATATATGGTCGTTTCGGGAATGCTGTTTGAGGAATTCGGTCTGACTTATCTGGGGCCTGTTGATGGTCATGATCTGGAGAAGCTGGCTGAGGTATTCCATCAGGCCAACAACGTAAGCGGCCCTGTACTGGTTCATATCCTCACAACCAAGGGTAAAGGGTATCAGCCTGCAGAAGCGGATTCTCATAAGTGGCATGGCATTAGTCCGTACAAGATGGAGTCTGGTCAATTGCTTAAAGCAGTCGGTCCGCCTATGTATACCGAGGTTTTCAGCGAAGCGCTCATCGAGCTGGCAGCAGTTGACAAGCGAATTGTAGCCGTTACCCCTGCGATGCCAGGCGGATCAGGGCTAGTCAAGTTCTCGGAGCTGTACCCCGGTAGGATGATTGATGTGGGCATTGCCGAGCAGCATGCGGCAACAATGTCTGCTGCGCTGGCGATGGAGGGACTCAAACCGGTGTTTGCGGTCTATTCCACGTTCTTGCAGCGTGCTTATGATCAGGTAGTGCATGATATTTGCCGTCAAAATCTGAATGTCATCTTTGCTATTGACCGCGCGGGCTTTGTAGGCGCCGACGGTGAAACTCATCATGGTGTTTATGACATTCCGTTCCTTCGTCATATACCGAATCTTGTGCTCATGATGCCGAAGGACGAAAATGAACTTCGTCATATGATGAAGACCGCGGTGGATTATAATGACGGCCCGATCGCTGTGCGCTATCCGCGTGTTAATGGCCGAGGTGTGGATATGGATGCACAGATGAAGCCCATTCCGATCGGATCGTGGGAGACGCATCGCGATGGCGAATCCGCAGTAATTATTACGTTGGGACCGATGATCCAGGTTGCGGAGGAGGCAGCGGAGCTGCTGAAGCGGGATGGTCTGTCGGTGAAGATTGTCAACGCTCGATTCATTAAACCTCTGGATGAAGAGATGCTGGTGGCGCTAGCGAAGGAGACGCCTCATATGCTGGTGCTGGAGGAAGGCGCCGTCCTGGGGGGACTTGGGAGCGCGGTGCTGGAGTTCTATTCCTTGCGCGGCATGGATGAGCCGATCGTGCGGTTGATGGGGATTCCAGATGAATTCATCGAGCACGGCTCCATCAAGGAGCAGAGACAGGAGACCGGGCTCACTGCTGAACATGTTGCTGCCGAAATTGTAGACCTGATGCGCGGCCTAAGACACAATATTAGAATGCAAAGAGGGTAGATCACAGCATGAGCGCAGCAAGCAAAGAGCGTATCGATGTGCTCCTGGTAGAGCAAGGCTTTTATGACAGCCGTGTCAAAGCGAAGGCTGCTCTGATGGCTGGTCTTGTGCTAGTGGATGGCGAGCGGATCGAAAAGAGCGGTACGAAGGTGCCCCGAGACGCAGGTATTGTAGTAAAGGGCGCACTGCATCCTTATGTAAGCCGCGGGGGCTTGAAGCTGGAGAAGGCGATCAGACATTTCGGGCTTGACCTGGCAGGCTTGACAATGCTCGATATTGGCGCCTCAACCGGGGGCTTCACGGATTGCGCGCTGCAGCACGGGGCGACCTACGTGTACGCGATTGATGTAGGATATAATCAATTGGATTGGTCCATCCGGCAGGACGAGCGAGTTAATGTAATGGAACGAACGAACTTCCGCTACACGAAGCCGGAGGATCTTACAGGGCCTGCGCCTGATTTTGCAACCATTGATGTCTCATTTATATCGTTGCGAATTATTCTGCCTGCATTGGCCGGATTGCTTAGCGATGGAGCCGGGGTGATTGCGCTGATCAAGCCTCAATTCGAGGCTGGAAGAGAAAAAGTTGGGAAATCTGGTGTTGTCAGAGAGCAGGCCGTTCATAAGGAAGTTCTTCATCAGGTGCTGGGATTTGCGTCAGAGCTGGGCTTTGGGCTCCAAGGCTTGACGTTCTCGCCTATTACCGGTGGAGAGGGCAATATTGAATTTCTGGCTTATATGAAATGGTTGCCAGAGCAGCAGCATGCCGCTCCAGAGGATGCGTTCATTGATGGCATCGTTATGGAGGCAGCGGCAACCTTCAAAGGTTAAAATCAAGTCATTGAGGAAAGAGTAAAACTTAAATGAGTCAGCTTCTGACCGTTCCGATGGACGATAAGAAGACAGGCCCAAAAAGTTTGCTCTTTTTTTATTTTGCTCTAGCCAAGCGCCGAACTTTTTGATAAACTGTGTTTACAAACAAGTGTTCGCTTCGAGCGTCGTTGTATGGAAGGACACCGCCTTTGTATTGAATTCCTCAGCTCTAACAGGAGAAACAAGGTCTGTTGCCGAATTAATTGGGGTATAATGCCTGTAATTCGTGCACAGGGGGGAATGGTGCAATTGGGTAAATATGGAGACTTATTTATCATGATTGTTGCCGGAGGACTGCTTCTTATTTGGCTATACCGCGGATTTTACCGCTGGCTTCATTCGCCGGCCGGCAACCGAACGCTGCTGTTGCAGAATGGACGGGAATTACAGCCGGATGATGAATGTATTCAATATTTGGAGGCTGAAGGCTACACTGTCCGATCAAGCAAGCACCGGATACCGGTTGATATTGATGTGGATGGGCAGTCGATACAGAGCCGGCTCTTTATTGATTACATGGCAGAGAAGGACGGTAAATCCTACGTGGTGAAAACCGCCAGAGAGAAGCGCCCGGTGGAATGGACCGGAGCAGCCATCCGTGATCGTTTTTTGATATTCGCGCTGCTGGTACCCTATTGTGAGGGTGTATTGTATGTGGATGTCAAGGAACAATCGATACGTACCATCTTGTTCACCATTGCTGAAGAGGCATAATGGGAATTCAATTAGGAGGTTTTATGAAGGGTATCCGCCATATCAAGATCAGAGAGATTATATCGAATGACATTATCGAAACCCAGGACGAACTGGTCGAAGCGCTGCGCAAAGCGGGCTATCAGGTGACCCAAGCGACCGTGTCAAGAGACATTCGCGAGCTGCAGCTAATCAAGGTGCAGACAGAGGACGGGAGCTACAAATATTCACTACCGACAGAGCAGCGCTACAATCCGATTCATAAGCTGCGCCGCGCTATGCTCGATCATTATGTGCATATTGATTATACAGATAATTTAGTCGTTATGAAGTGCTTGCCCGGAACAGCTAATGCCATCTGTGTCCTGCTGGACAACATGGAATGGACAGAAGTGATGGGCACCATCTGCGGGGACGATACGATTTTAATTATTTGCCGGACGAAGAAGAACAGTGAGGAGATTGTAAGTCGCCTCACGTCTTTGCTCAATTAACAAGGAGGTACATCGACATGCTTCGAGAACTGTCTATTCGCAATTTGGCTGTTATTGAATCAACCGTTGTCAATTTTTACAAAGGATTTCATGTGCTGACTGGTGAGACCGGGGCAGGGAAGTCTATATTAATTGATGCGCTTGGCCTTGTCATTGGAGGGCGCGGAGCGGCTGATATGATACGTCACGGATGTGAACGGGCGGAGATCGAAGCGATGTTTGATCTTCCTGCGATGCACCCGGTATGGGAGAAGCTATCCAAATATGGCATACCGGCTAACCCCGAGGAGCTACTGGTGATCCGAAGGGAGCTGTCGGTTCAGGGCAAGAGTGTCAGTCGTGTCAACGGCCAGATTGTGAACTTAGCCGCTCTGCGGGAAATCGGCGAGCATCTGGTCAATCTGCATGGTCAGCATGAGCATCAATCGCTGCTCAAGCCGGAACAGCATCTGGAGTGGCTGGATATATACGCAGGGATACCGCTGTTGGAGAAGAAGACCCAGTATCGAGAGGTATTCCGCAATTATCAGCAGGTTAAGGCGAAGCTGCGTGAATTGGAGGAGAACTCGCGGCAAAACTTTCAAATGCTTGATCTATACCGGTTTCAGATGGAGGAGATTCGAGCGGCGAAGCTCAAGCCAGGCGAGGATGAAGCATTGGCTGAAGAGAAGCGGAAATTGACGCATGCAGAGCGCAGAATGGATTATGCTTCGGAATCATATTCCCTTCTCTATAACGGTGGAGGGCTGGATGCAATCAGCAAAGCGATTCATAAGCTGGAGGAGATTCAGGCTTATGACCCTGCGGAGCTTGACCCGCTGCTGGAGCAGCTTCGTTCCGCTTTTTATCAAGCTGAGGATGCTGCATTCCAGCTTCGCAATTATCGTGATCTCATTGAATCCAATCCGGAGCAACTGGATGCTATTGAGGAACGACTGGACTTGATTCATACTTTAAAGCGTAAATACGGAGAGACGATTCCTGAAATTATAGATTATCTGAACAAAATTACGTATGAAGTAGACAAGCTTGAGAACCGTGATGAGCATCTGGGTCGATTGCGGGATGAAGCGGCACAGTTGCAACAGAAGGCGCTGAAGCTTGCACTGAAGCTGTCTGAGCTTCGTCGGCATGCTGCTGGCCGATTGTCCGAATCGGTGGAGGCTGAGCTGAAGCAGCTTCATATGGAGCGCACCGTGTTCCGTATCGAGCTGAATCAGCAATACGACAGTAATGAAGAATATCGTTTGAGCTTGCAAGGAATCGATGAGGCAGTTTTCGTCATTTCGCCCAATCCGGGCGAGCCGCTCAAGCCCTTGCATAAGATTGCCTCTGGTGGAGAGATGTCACGGATTATGCTGGCGATGAAGGCTATTTTTGCTCAGTTGGACCAGGTGCCTGTACTTATCTTTGATGAGGTGGATACAGGAGTGAGTGGACGGGCTGCACAGGCAATTGCGGAGAAGATGTCCCAGTTATCCAAGCAATGCCAGGTGTTTTCGATTACGCATCTGCCTCAGGTGGCTTGCATGGCTGATCATCATTATGAGATCAAGAAGCAGATCAAGGGAGAGCGAACAGCTACCTCCGTCACTCCGCTGCAGCTTAACAATCGAATTGAAGAGCTTGCTCGAATGCTTGGAGGGGTTGAAGTGACAGAGAAAACACGTCACCATGCACAGGAAATGCTTGATTTGGCCCATCGTAAAAAAGGGGCGTAATTCACACCATACAGGGAATGTTTTATAAGTCATAAAAGCAAAGGCTCACGGTTACCTTATAGGTACGCCATTGGCGATACCCGTCAGATGATGGACCATAGGGAGCGTGAAAATCATTGAACAACCGTAAGCAATGGTTTGGCCTTATTCTCTCACTCATCGTGTGTATGATCGGCGTTTCAGCCCCTTTCCAACATTATGCCGCTTTCCCTAGCGAGCTTAGAATGTTTTCGGGACAGCAAACAAAACTCGATTATGCGATGCCTGTTCATGCCCGCTTATCCTTAACCCATCCAGAGCTGGTGAAAATAAATGGTTCGGCTCAACAGCATGTAGATGTTGATATGAATCAGCCCATTTCACTCGAACCTCTACAGAGCGGACAAGGGAAAATGACACTGAAGCTGTTCGGTTCGATTCCAGTCAAAACGGTTCATGTACAAGTGATGCCGGAATTAAGGGTAATACCAGGTGGTCAGACCATCGGGGTCAAGGTGAAATCTGCAGGCATCATGGTTGTGGGGCATCATCAGGTGGCTACAGCATCAGATCATAAAACTTCACCTGGCGAAGAGGCGGATGTGAAGCTGGGTGATCTGATTGTGGATATTAATGGTCAACACATTAATGAAGTCAGCAAGGTTGCTTCAATTGTGGAGCAAGCCGGCAAAGCAAAGGCACCATTGAAGCTTCGCATCAAGCGCAACAATCAAATGATCGAAAGATCCATCACACCAGCCTTTGATACAGAGGATCAAGCATGGAGACTTGGTCTATATATTCGTGATTCTGCTGCTGGTGTCGGTACATTAACTTTTTATGCTCCCACACAAGGAGTATATGGAGCATTGGGGCATGTCATTACCGATATGGACACGCAGACTGCGATTGAAGTTGAGGATGGGCAAGTGTTGCAGTCCAGTGTAACCTCCATTAATAAGAGCCAGCACGGCGAACCTGGGGAAAAAAGAGCACATTTTCTAAAAGAAGGCAAAGTACTCGGCAATGTTGTACGCAACACGCCCTTTGGAATATTTGGCGATATGAAGAGCACCCCGACGCATGGTTATAGCAACAAGCCGATCCCGGTCGCCTTTGCCGAAGAGGTTAAAGAAGGGCCGGCAGAGATATTGACTGTAATTGGCGGTCAAAAGGTGGAGAAATTTCAAATTGAAATTGTCCATGTCACCAAGCAAACGTCACCCGCAACGAAAGGAATGGTCATCAAAATTACGGATAAGCGTCTAATTGATAATACAGGCGGTATTGTGCAAGGGATGTCGGGAAGCCCAATACTTCAAAATGGCAAGCTTGTTGGCGCAGTAACTCATGTATTCGTAAATGACCCGACTTCTGGATACGGTTGTTTCATCGAATGGATGCTGCAGGATGCAGGCGTGCTGGTGAAACGGAAGGACTCTGATCTTAAGGCGGGTTAACACGCCTTAAGATTTTTTGTTAGGTCGCTTATATACGGCAAAGTCTCTCTTCACTTTGTCGAAAATCTACGAAATGCTGCGAATGGTGTGGTTTAGTGTAGTAAAATTTTTATTATACTGGATTCCTCAAAAAAAATAAAGAAAAATAATTTTCGACAGAAGGATTTTATAGGTGGATGTCGAAAATATTATGACAGGAAAAGGAATTGACCATTTTGGGAGATTTGAGTTAAAGGGAGGACCACACATTGCAAAAAGTTGAAGTGTTGTTGGCCGATGATAATCGCGAGTTCACTAATTTGTTATCTGAGTACATTTCTGAGCAGAGCGATATGGAGGTTATCGGGGTTGCTTACAACGGCGAAGAAGTGCTGCGCCATCTGGAGGAGTCGCATAAGGCGCCTGATGTCTTGATTCTGGATATTATTATGCCGCATCTAGACGGACTTGGTGTATTGGAACGGCTTAGAGAGATGAATCTCTCCCCTATGCCCAAGATTATTATGCTGACTGCATTTGGACAAGAAAATATTACTCAGAAGGCAGTTCAGCTCGGAGCATCCTACTACATACTGAAACCCTTTGACATGGAAATTTTGGCCAATCGTATTCGTCAATTGGTCGGGACTTCTGTGGTCACCTCTTCAAGCAGCTACGGCGGCGCTGCGGTCAGTAGCATGAAATCTAATGTTGTTCCTATAGCCAAGGGCAAAAACCTGGACGCAAATATTACAAGCATCATTCATGAGATTGGTGTACCTGCTCATATTAAAGGCTACCAATATTTGCGGGAAGCGATTACGATGGTGTACAACAATATTGAAATTCTTGGCGCAATTACGAAAACGCTGTACCCGGCCATTGCCGAGAAATTCAAAACAACGCCAAGCCGCGTCGAACGCGCCATCCGTCACGCGATTGAAGTTGCCTGGACGCGCGGCAACATTGACAGCATCAGCCATCTGTTTGGCTACACGATCAACATCAGCAAATCTAAGCCAACCAATTCTGAGTTTATCGCGATGGTTGCAGACAAGCTGAGAATTGAGCATAAGGTGTCGTGAAGGGGTAAGGATTAAAAGAAGCAAACTGAAAATACCGCTTGTTTATGGGTTCCCTTAGGAGCTGATAAACAAGCGGTGTTTTTTCAAATGTAAAGGGGCAATAAGGGGGCGTTCCGCAGGAATGACCAGTAGATGCCCTTCATGGCAAGTGATTCATTTAGGACTGATGCTGCCTCGGCGGACGAGGCTTCTTTTTGCGAAAGCGAGGGGCTACATAGTTGTGTTTGCGGTCACGGAAGAAGATCCATCCTCCGATAAAGCCAACACCGGCAAGAAACAATACGAGTCCAATTACGAATGATCCCCATGCAAAGGCAGGCATAACAGCATTGCTCTCGTCGCCAAAGCCGGAAAAGTATGCAAAAACGGCATCTTTCATTTTCAGAAAACCAAAGGTAGCCGCTGCTCCAGGAATAACAAGCAGCAGGACGGCTATAAACCGTGCGATTATTATTTTCATCTACGTTCTTCCTCCAACCACTTGCATTGATGCATAATTAATTACAATGATAACCTGTCCCGCGGCTGTTTGTCTATGGAGGGGCTTGGTGGTGATGAAGGTGCGGTTTACGCTAGGGAGCAAAAACAGTTACAATAGACAGAGGACTTAGGGACATCAATTGGAGGTAATCGGATGACGATTGAAGTAGATATGGCCGTATTGGGCGGCGGGCCAGGAGGATACACGGCTGCCATTCGGGCGTCACAGCTTGGGAAGAAGGTGGCGATCATTGAAATGGGCAAGCTTGGAGGCACCTGCCTCCACCGCGGCTGTATACCAAGCAAGGCACTGCTGCGCAGCGCGGAGGTGTACCACACGGTAAAGGAAGCGGATCAGTATGGCGTGAGCACAAGTGAGGTGGTGCTTCGATACGAGACGGTGCAGCAGCGGAAGCGGCAGACCGTAGACGGGCTGTATTCAGGCTTGCAGTACCTGATGCGCAAGCATGGGATCGAGGTTGTTCAGGGTAAGGGGAGAATTATCGGCCCCTCCATCTTCTCTCCGCGAAGCGGCGCGGTAGCGGTGGAGCTGGAGAATGGAGAGATGGAGACGGTAGTGTCTACAAATCTGATCATTGCTACGGGCTCAAGAACGCGTCATTTACCTGGCCTGGAACCGGATGGGCGTGCGATTCTGTCCAGTGACGAGGCACTGGAGCTGGAGGAGCTTCCGGGGACGCTGCTCATTGTCGGCGGCGGAGTAATTGGAGTGGAGTGGGCCTCCATGATGAATGATTTTGGCGTCGAGGTGACGATGGTTGAAGCGGCTGCTCGTCTGCTGCCAGGGGAGGATGCGGATATTTCTACTGAACTGGAGCGATTGCTGCGCAAGCGCGGTGTGCGCATCTTGACGGGTGTCAAGCTCGACGCCTCGTCCCGACAATATACCGAAGAAGGCAAATTGTCCATTAGTGCGGATACTTCAGATGGCCCGGTGCTGCTGGAAGCAGACAAGCTGCTCGTGTCTGTAGGCAGAGAAGCGAATGCCGACCAGATCGGTCTGGAAAACACCGATGTGCAGCTTAACGGAGGATTTATCAAGGTGAACGCCATGCTGCAAACGACGGAACCGCATATTTATGCGATCGGTGATGTCATCGGCGGCCTTCAGTTGGCACATGTGGCAGCTCATGAAGGGATTATTGCGGCTGAGCACGTCTGTGGCCTGAAGCCTGCGGCGTTCTCTGCGACGCTGGTGCCACGTTGCGTCTATTCCCGGCCTGAGATCGCGTCAGTCGGCTTGACGGAGCATGAAGCGCGCCAGCAAGGACGAAACGTGCGTATCGGTAAAATTCCGTTCTCTGCACTCGGCAAAGCGAGGGTGCTTGGCGAGCAGGAAGGCTTTGTGAAGGTAATTGCCGATAGCCAGACCAAGGATGTGCTGGGGGTACATATGATTGGACCGCATGCAACGGATCTCATCGCGGAGGCTGCGCTTGCCAAGGTGCTTGAGGCAACGCCGTGGGAGATTGGACAGACCATTCATCCGCATCCGACCTTGTCGGAGGCGCTTAGTGAAGCCGCCTTGGCGGTAGATGGAGAATCATTTGTCATCTAGGAGCCGTTTGCTGTCCGCAGGGGTGCTGTTTCTTTTTTCGTGGAAACACGTTATAATTGGTTTAACCAAGTCTTAGTACCAGGTTATAACACCTGTATTTGGGACAAATCTTGAAGCACGGCTGTGCTTCACTAATCGGTTAGGAGGCTGCTCCATGACATATTCCGGATCGGTAGGCCAAACCTTCAGGCATCATGAGCTTGGACTTAGCGATGAGCAGGTTATAGAGATGTATACGATGATGCAGACAGCAAGGGCATTTGATGAGCGCTGTATGCTGCTTCAGCGAGCTGGCAAAATCAACTTTCACGTATCGGGTATCGGACAAGAGGCGACGCAGGTAGCTGCCGCCTTCGCTCTCGATCGTGCGCAGGATTATTTCCTGCCCTATTACCGTGACTACGGGTTCGTGTTATCCGTAGGTATGACGCTGCGGGAATTAATGCTATCTGTATTTGCCAAGGCGGAGGATCCCAATAGTGGTGGTCGCCAGATGCCAGGTCATTTTGGCAGCAAGCGGCTGCGTATTGTTACGGGCTCCAGCCCGGTGACGACACAGGTTCCCCATGCCGTTGGTTTCGCACTTGCTGCGAAGATGAAGAAACAATCCTTTGTGTCCTTCGTGACATTCGGGGATGGATCGAGCAACCAGGGCGATTTTCATGAAGGGTGCAACTTCGCGGGTGTACACAAGCTGCCGGTAATTTTTATGTGTGAGAACAACCGATATGCGATCTCTACCCCATTCAGCCAGCAGAGCGCCGGCAAGATCAGCGATCGTGCTCTTGGTTATGGATTTCCAGGCGTAGAGGTTGACGGTAACGATGTGCTGGAGGTCTATCGTGTCGTTAAGGAAGCGCGCGAACGGGCAGTTAATGGCGAAGGGCCGACCTTGATTGATGCGCTGACGTATCGCTTGTCGCCGCACTCCACCTCTGATAACGATCTGGCATACCGGACGAAGGAGGAGGTTGACACGTACCGGGGACGGGATGGTCTACCGCATTTCAAGCAATATCTGATGGATTGCGGCATCTGGAGCGAGGAGCAGGATGAGGGGCTGCGGAAGCAGCTTCGTGAACAACTGGATGATGCGACAAGCTATGGTGACAAGGCGCCATTCCCGGCTCCTGAGGATACGCTGCGCCATGTATATGCCGACTCGGATGGTGAAAGGGGACTTTAAGCGATGGCTGTCATGGAATATATTGATGCAATCCGGCTGGCGATGAAGGAAGAGATGGAGCGGGATGAGGATGTATTTGTACTCGGGGAGGACGTAGGTCGCAAAGGTGGCGTCTTCACCACGACCAAGGGGCTGATGGAGCAGTTCGGAGAGCAACGGGTGCTGGATACGCCGCTTGCGGAATCGGCGATCGCCGGTGTAGCGATCGGCGCTGCAATGTACGGCATGAAGCCGATTGCCGAGATGCAGTATTCGGATTTTATGTTCCCTGCTACCAACCAGATCATTAGCGAGGCGGCCAAAATCCGTTATCGCTCCAACAACGACTGGTCCTGTCCGCTAGTGATTCGCGCTCCGATCGGCGGCGGCATCTTCGGCGGCCTCTATCACTCTCAGTGCACCGAATCGGTCTTCTTTGGCACTCCCGGCTTGAAGATCGTTGCACCGTATTCAGCTTACGACGCCAAGGGGCTGCTGAAGGCTGCTGTTCGCGATCCTGACCCGGTTCTGTTCTTTGAGCATAAGAAATGCTACAAGCTCGTTACCGGCGAGGTGCCCGAGGATGACTATATTGTACCGATTGGCAAGGCTAATGTGCTGCGTGAGGGTGAAGACATTACGGTAATCGGCTACAGCCTGCCGCTGCATTATGTGATGGAGGCGGCAGCGGAGCTGGAGCAGGAGGAAGGCATCCGGGCTCATGTGCTCGATCTGCGCACGCTGCAGCCGCTGGATACGGATGCGATTCGCGAGGCAGTGCGCAAGACAGGCAAGGTGTTGATTGTACATGAGGATAACAAGACGGGTGGCATCGGCGCGGAGGTAGCGGCAATTATAGCTGAAGAGCTGCTCTATGAGCTGGATGCGCCGATTGCGAGGCTGTGCGGCCCGGATGTGCCGGCTATGCCGATCAACCCGCCTAGCGAGAAGTTTTTTATGTTGAACAAGGCAAAGGCAAAAGAGGCCATGCGCAATTTGGCTTTGTATTAATCAAGCAGAGCGGCGCATCCCCCTTGCTGAAGTCTGCTGCTTGCCAGGGTCACCGATCATGGCGCAAGCTGGGACTTCACGGCATGCTATTGCTCCTCTCCGTTCAGACGGGCAGGAGGTGCCGAACCAGGGCCATGCGATCGTTTAGCTGAGGGTTAGGGGATGAAGGGTTTTGAGTAAAATCGTTGAAATTATTATGCCGCAATTGGCGGAGTCGCTCGTCTCGGCAACTATAAATCGGTGGTTGAAGCAGCCTGGCGATCAGGTGGACATGTATGAGCCGATCTGTGATTTGCTGACGGATAAGGTGAACGCCGAGCTTCCATCTACCGTCTCCGGGACGCTCGTCAAAATATTGGTCGGCAATGGAGAAAAGGTGGATGTGGGAACACCCATCTGTCTAATTGAATCGACGAACGCGGATGCTGGCTCGGACACGGCCGGGAATGGTCTACAAGACAGTGGCGCGGAGCAAGCTAGTGTCAGTGAAGCTGCTTCATCTGAGGATCGCAGCATGCGGGGAAGATTCTCTCCAGCTGTGCAGCAGCTCGCTGCGGAGCATCGGATTGATCTGAATCAGGTGGAGGGCACCGGACTTGGGGGGCGAATCACCCGCAAGGATGTGCTCGCTTATGTAGCCTCGGGCAAAAAAGACGCAGGTTTAGCACAGCAGACACCTTCAACGGGACCTGATCCGAGACTTGCCGTGCGCACAAGTGGCCTTCACCTGGCGGAGACGCCCAAAATTCCGCATATCGAGATTGAGCATTCGATACCGGGGCGGGGCGAATATTTCATCGATGTGACGCCGATTCGCAATAGTATTGCGCGTAATATGCGCCAAAGTGTGTCAGAGATTCCTCACGCGTGGACGATGATTGAGGTGGACGTCACGAATATTGTCGTGCTGCGCAACAAGCTGAAGGAGGAGTTCCTGAAGCGTGAAGGAGTCAACCTGACCTATCTGGCCTTTTTGATGAAGGCTGTCGTGAATGCAATCAAGGATTTCCCGATTATGAATTCGGTCTGGGCGGTCGATAAAATTATCGTCAAGCGCGACATCAATATCTCGTTGGCCGTTGGTACTGAGGATTCTGTGCTTACCCCAGTCATCAAAAACGCCGACCAGAAAAATATTGCCGGCCTCGCGCGGGAAATTGATGAGCTGGCACGTAAAACGAGAGAAGGCAAGCTGACGCTGAGCGACATGCAGGGAGGCACCTTTACCGTCAACAATACCGGCTCCTTTGGTTCCATTCTGTCTTATCCGATCATTAATTATCCGCAGGCAGCGATTGTAACGTTTGAGTCGATTGTGAAGCGTCCGGTCGTTATTGATGATATGATCGCGGTGCGTTCGATGGCTAATATTTGTCTCTCGCTGGATCATCGCATTTTGGATGGAGTCATCTGCGGCCGTTTCCTCCAGCGTGTGAAGGATAATCTGGAGAGCTATAATTCGGAGACGAAGCTGTACTAGATGCGTGGTAATCAACACGAAGGGCGGGAGAATGAGGTGGATAGCGAACGGGCGCTCGATGCGCGATATATGGCAACGGTCGATTATGGCGAGGCCTGGGAGCTGCAAAAGGCAATGGTCAAGGAGATTGATAACGGGCAGCGCAAGGAGACGCTGCTGCTGCTGGAGCACCCGCCGACGTATACGATTGGCTCGCAGCAGCATCCCGAGCATCTGCTCTTAAGCGAGGAGGAGCTGAAGCGGCAGGGCATCGCTCTGTATAAAATCGACAGAGGCGGCGATATTACATATCATGGTCCCGGTCAGCTCGTTGGTTACCCCTTGCTGTACCTTGATGCTGCAGGTCTTGACCTGCACGGCTACCTGCGCACACTGGAGCAGGTGCTGATTGACTGGCTGGGCGGCTATGGTGTGCAGGGTGGGCGCAAGCCAGAATATACCGGCGTATGGGTAGGAGATCAGAAGATTGCCGCCATCGGCATCAAATTCAACAAGTGCCGTCATCGCCGCGGCTTTGTGGCAAGCCATGGGTTTGCGTTAAACTTGAAAGCCGGGATCGCCGCAGAGGGCTTCCGCGGCATCGTACCTTGCGGTATACAGACCTATGGAGTGACCTCGTTCGCAGATTTGACAGGTCAGACTATGCCGCTGGAGCAGGCGGCTGCGGAGCTGCTGCCCCACTTTTGCCGCCATTTTGGATTCGAGCCAGCGGAGCTTGTCCACACAGTACATCGGACATAAGAACGGTGCTTGCCAGACAAATGACTGCCTGCAAGCGGTCGCTGCGAGCCTAGTAAAAGATTAAGCCAAGACTCATGACAAGTGTAGATAGCAGCATGGAGGCAATGATCAGGTAGACCACGATTTTCACCCATTTGTTGTTCTGCATTGCTGCGGTCTCCTTTCGGTTAAAATAAAGGCGTCGAATACTATTGTATACGATGCAGGTGGATGGAGGAAAGTCGGATGATTTCACAATCACGTTTGGTGGAGGAGTTTATGGAGCTTGTCCGCGTCGATAGCGAGACGCTTCATGAGCAGGAGATATGCCGGGTGCTTAAGGAGAAGTTCAGCAGTCTGGGCTTGCAGGTGGAGGAAGACGATACGACGAAGGTCACAGGACATGGAGCAGGTAATCTCATTATCAAGCTGGAAGCAAGTGGCGCAGACGCAGCGCCAACCATTTTCTTCACATCACATATGGACACCGTAACTCCAGGGCGAGGCATCAAGCCGCAGCTTGATGATGACGGCTATATCCGCAGCGATGGCACGACGATTCTGGGCAGCGACGACAAGGCAGGCATTGCCGCTATGCTGGAGGCGATCCGGGTCATTCAGGAGCAGAAGCTGACGCATGGGCCGGTGCAGTTCATCATTACCGTGGGCGAGGAGGCCGGTCTGAACGGCGCCCGGGCGCTCGACCCTCAGAAACTGGAGGCTGTGTATGGCTATGCGCTCGATTCGAATGGCAAGATTGGCGATATTGCGGTCGCAGCGCCAACTCAGGCCAAAATTACGATGCAGGTTATCGGGAAGTCCGCTCATGCCGGAGTGAATCCCGAGGATGGGATCAGTGCCATCCAGGTAGCCGCCAAAGCTATCTCGCGCATGTCGCTCGGCAGAATCGACAAGGAGACGACGGCCAATATCGGACGGTTCGAAGGCGGCGGGGCAACGAATATTGTCTGTGATCATGTTCGCCTGGATGCAGAGGCGCGCAGCATCGTACAGGAAAAGCTGGATAAGCAGATCGAATCGATGAAGCAGGCGCTGGAGAGCGCTGCGAGCGACTATGGCGCACAATCAGTGTTCGAGAGCGAGATCATCTATCCGGCGTTCAGCTTCTCAGATGGCGACGAGGTTGTTGAGCTGGCGAAAAAAGCGATTGCGCAAATTGGAGAGACTCCGCGGCTATTCCCTTCTGGCGGCGGCAGCGACGCCAACATTTTCAATGGCTTTGGCGTGCCGACGGTGAATCTGGCTGTAGGGTATGAGCATATCCATACGACGAAGGAACAGATCAAGGCAGAGGATCTGGCGAAGACGGCTAGGCTTGTCGTGGAGCTGATCGTGGAGGCTGGGCGCTCAACCCCCCAGCCGTAGACGTCAGAAGACATGCTAGGTGGCTGCATAGCAACAGCTTATTGGCCGCTATCAGCGGCTAGGCTCAGATCCTCTGGCGCCATGCAGCCTGTGGCAATGAGAACATAGAGAATGCTTTTGCGGAAGAACCGCAGTGAATGGCGCAAGCGCCTTAGCTGTGGTTCTTTTCGTTGCCGTCTGCTGCGGCGAATTCATGCCCGCCACAAAAAAACGAATGTATGTTCGAAAAAAAGCTTGGCAAAGGGACGCAAACAAGGTAAAATTAAATTATAAACAGTGAAGGATGTGAGTTGCTTGTCAGATCGTCGCGCAGCGCTTGAGATGGCATTACGCCAGATAGAGAAACAATTCGGTAAAGGCTCCATTATGAAGCTCGGTGAGAATGCAGGCATGCAAGTGGAGACCGTCCCTAGCGGTTCGCTTGCTCTTGATATTGCACTTGGAATCGGCGGGTATCCTCGCGGCCGAATTATCGAAGTGTACGGACCGGAGTCTTCCGGTAAGACAACGGTGGCTTTGCATGCTATTGCTGAGGTTCAGCGTATTGGCGGACAGGCTGCCTTTATCGATGCCGAGCACGCCCTTGATCCGCTCTATGCGAGCAAGCTGGGCATTAACATTGACGAACTGCTGCTATCGCAGCCAGACACCGGAGAACAGGCGCTTGAGATCGCCGAGGCGCTGGTACGCAGCGGCGCAGTTGATATTATCGTTATTGACTCCGTAGCGGCGCTCGTACCGAAAGCGGAGATTGAGGGTGAGATGGGGGATTCCCATGTAGGCTTGCAGGCTCGCTTGATGTCGCAGGCGCTGCGCAAGCTGTCCGGCGCAATCAACAAGTCGAAGACGATTGCGATCTTCATTAACCAGTTGCGGGAGAAGGTCGGCGTGATGTTCGGTAATCCGGAGACAACGCCGGGCGGACGGGCCTTGAAGTTCTACTCCAGCGTCCGGCTGGATGTGCGCCGCATAGAGACGCTGAAGCAAGGGAATGACATGGTCGGTAACCGTACCCGGATTAAGGTCGTCAAGAACAAGGTGGCGCCTCCATTCAAGCAAGCGGAGATCGACATTATGTATGGCGAGGGCATCTCGCGCGAAGGCAGCCTCATCGATATTGGCACCGAGATGGATATTGTTCAGAAGAGCGGCGCATGGTTTTCCTACAGTGGCGAGCGCCTTGGGCAAGGACGCGAGAATGCGAAGCAATATTTGAAGGATCATCCTGAAGTAGCGGCGACGATTGAGCGTGAGGTTCGGAATGCGAGCAGCCTAGCTGCCGCGGCGGTTCCAGCAGACAAGCTGGGAGGCAATACGGAGGATGAGGACGAGGAAGATCTGGCATTTGAATAGGATATAGCATCATATGCGCATTGTGCCCTGTGGCATTGCATGCGTTAGGCTGGGAAAGCACCTGCGGAGCAAGGTGCTTTTTCCGCGTTAGAGCTAAGGAAAGGGATGAGGCAGTATGAGACAGGACGGGGAAGGTGAGCAGCCGCTCTATCTCATTGTCAGCGTGCGGAGGGACAAACAGCGCAAAGGGCGCTATCTGCTCTACACGGCCGGCAGGGAGGAGCCATTGCTCTCGGTGCATGAGGATATTCTGGTGCAATATAAGCTGCTCAAGGGAGTGGAGGTCACTCAGGCGGAGCTTGAGGACATTATCCGCACAGACAGCAGGCAGACGGCCTATGCGATGGCAATCGCTTATCTTGGGGTTAAGCCGCGTACTCGGAAGGAGATCGAGCGATACCTGAAGCGCAAGGAGCTGGATGCTGAGCTGATTGAGCAGGTGGCTGACCGGCTGGAGCAAGAGCGCATCATCGACGACAGGGAGTATGCCCGCATGTATGCTAGCCAGCGACTGCGCAATCATGCCAAGGGGAGGCTGGCGATCCGTCAGGAGCTGCAGCAGCGGGGAGTGTCCAAGCAGGCTGCAGAGCAGGCCACATCAGAACTGGATGAGGAGACGGAGCTGGCGGCGGCGCTGCGCGCTGCTGAGCGCAAATGGCCCTACATTAAAGGAGAGTATCGAGATCGCAAGCGCAAGCTGACGATGTTTCTGATGCGCAAAGGCTATCCGTCAGATGTTGTGCGGCTAGCCTTGAAGACGGCAGCGGTCGAGGCGGATGAATCGGAGCTGTGTGATGAGGATGGGGTAACGCTTGACAATTGAATTTAGCAACAGATAAAATAAACATGTATTCCTTTCTTATTTGAATCAGTTTTCCTTCCAAAAATTGATTTAAATGGAACATTTCGTCAATACCTAATGTATGCGATGAACGGTTTGAAAGCCGGCTTTGAAAACCCAATAACATCCCAAGCGCGGTTGCCTTGGTGAATGCAACGAGGAGGTGAGAAAGATGGGAGATGTCTGGATCACGATCGTTCTCGTTGTTGGCGCGATATTCTTAGGGGTTGCGATTGGTTATTTTATTCGAAAGTCGATTGCCGAGGCCAAGATTTCAAGCGCGGAGCAGGCCGCTGTTCAAATCGTTGAGAATGCGAAGAAGGAAGCGGAAGCGCAAAAGAAAGAAACGGTGCTCGAAGCAAAAGACGAAGTCCACAAACTCCGGTCCGAAGCTGAAAAAGACATTCGTGAGCGTCGTAATGAAATACAACGTTTGGAAAGACGACTGTTGCAGAAAGAGGAGTCGCTGGATAAGAAGATAGAAGCGCTGGAACGCAAGGAAGAACAAGTTGCCAACAAAGAGAAACGGATCGAAGAAACCCAGGAACAGATTGACTCGATTTGCAAGCAGCAAATTACCGAGTTAGAGCGTATCTCCAGCCTAACGATGGAGGATGCGAAGCAGTTGATCCTCTCTAATGTAGAGCAAGAGGTACGTCATGAAACAGCGCAAATGATTAAGGAAATGGAACAGCAAGCCAAAGAGGAAGGCGATAAGAAAGCAAGAAATATTATCTCCTTGGCTATTCAGCGTTGCGCTGCTGACCATGTTGCGGAGACGACCGTATCCGTCGTTTCTCTGCCGAATGAGGAAATGAAGGGTCGGATTATCGGCCGTGAAGGACGTAATATCCGTGCTCTGGAAACATTGACCGGTATCGATCTCATTATTGACGATACGCCGGAAGCGGTCATCTTGTCCGGTTTTGATCCGATCCGCAGGGAGATTGCCCGCACGTCGCTTGAGAAGCTGGTTGCTGACGGACGCATCCATCCAGCTCGCATCGAGGAGATGGTGGACAAGTCCCGCCGTGAGGTAGACGAGCGCATCCGTGAGTATGGCGAGCAGGCTACCTTTGAAGTTGGCGTGCATGGACTTCATCCTGATCTGATCAAAATACTTGGACGCTTGAAATATCGTACAAGCTACGGTCAAAATGTGTTGAAGCACTCCATGGAAGTGGCCTATCTGACAGGCCTGATGGCTGCTGAGCTGGGCGAGGATGTCACGCTGGCCAGACGTGCCGGCTTGATGCATGACATCGGCAAAGCACTGGATCATGAGGTTGAGGGCTCACACGTCGAGATTGGCGTCGAGCTGGCGAAGAAGTATAAGGAGCATCCGGTTGTCATTAACAGCATTGCATCTCACCACGGCGACTGTGAAGCGACATCTGTCATTGCAATGCTCGTAGGTGCGGCAGATGCATTATCTGCAGCCCGTCCGGGAGCAAGACGTGAAACGCTGGAAACGTACATCAAACGACTAGAGAAGCTGGAAGCAATTTCGGAGTCCTTTGATGGTGTGGAGAAGTCTTATGCGATTCAAGCAGGTCGCGAGGTGCGCGTAATGGTGCAGCCTGAAAAGATTGATGATACGGAAGCCTTCCGACTCGCTCGGGATATTACCAAAAAAATCGAAGGCGAGCTGGATTATCCGGGTCACATCAAGGTTACAGTCATTCGCGAGACGCGAGCAGTTGAATACGCCAAATAGTGAACATGCTGACATCCTGTGCGCAGGCAATGTCATTTCATCAAGATAGAAGCGGCAGACGGCTGGTGAAGCGTCCGCCGCTTGCTGCTAAAAACGCTAGATTGAATCGGTAGAACAGTGAGTTCCCAACTATAGTTGCGAATGCAAGTGGCTGATCTGGAATCAGCCACTTTTTCCTACTGCGGGACATGAAGCTAACCGCTCTTTAGCATCCCAGGATTGAAGAGAAAGAAGGTAAATAAGTGAAGGTTTTGTTTATTGGTGATATCGTTGGAAGCGTAGGTCGCCAAGCGGTCAAGCGGGTACTGCCGGCGCTCAAGTCAAAATATAATCCCGATATTATTATCGCGAATGGGGAGAATGCAGCCGCAGGCAAAGGGATTACAGGGGCGATTGCCCGTGATTTTTTTAGCTGGGGAATTCACGGGTTGACGATGGGGAACCATACATGGGATAACCGGGATATTTTCGAATGGATCGATGACGAGCCAAGGCTCATTCGTCCGGCGAATTTTTCGCCTGCTGCTCCTGGGATCGGGTATACGGTAATTCGTGCCAATGGCAAGGAATTGGGCATCGTCAATCTGCAAGGTCGTACCTTCTTGCCCCCGATTGATTGTCCGTTCCGCGCGGCGGATGATATCTTGGACGAGCTGAGAACTAAAACAAAGCATATTCTGGTCGATTTTCATGCGGAGGCCACCTCCGAGAAGATTGCAATGGGCTGGTATCTGGATGGCCGAGCATCCATCGTGGTGGGCACCCATACGCATGTTCAGACTAATGATGATACGATCTTGCCGCAGGGGACTGCTTATTTGACCGATGTGGGGATGGTCGGCTCTCGTGAGGGCGTGCTTGGCATGGAACGCAAGTCAATCGAGCATCGTTTTCTAACCCAGCTCCCCGTGCGTATCGTTGCGGATGAAGGCCATTGGCATTTTCATGCTGTTGTTGCCGATCTGGATGATGCGACTGGGCGCGCCAAGTCCTTTCACAAAATTCGCTGGGTTGAAGAGGATCTGCTGATGCTGTAGAGCAGGGACAGCGCGGCTAAGACGTCGTCATAGGATTGTCTGATACCGGCAGATAAATGGGGGAAATCATGCTGCCGGTTTCACCTCATTTGAATTTTCTCATAATTCAGAACAGTTCGAAAGATAGCGCCTAAAAAGAAGGAATTTTTCCTCCCCTCTCGAATACAAATGAAGTAGTGGAATTCATTCATCATTCCCGAGGAGGTACTTTTCATGGAAGTATTAAAAGTTTCAGCAAAGTCCAATCCAAATTCTGTTGCTGGTGCGTTGGCTGGCGTATTACGCGAGCGTGGCGCGGCTGAATTGCAGGCAATCGGGGCTGGTGCATTGAATCAAGCGATTAAGGCAGTGGCCATTGCCCGGGGGTTTGTTGCTCCGAGTGGGGTTGATCTAATTTGTATTCCGGCATTCACGGACATCGTGATCGACGGAGAAGACCGGACGGCAATCAAGCTGATTGTTGAACCCAGATAATGACTGGCGGCTGCTGACTATGGCAGTGCATATTGCAAAAATGAAGCCTGTTTACATATGTAGACAGGTTTTTTTTGATGTGATGAAGGAGGAGAGCTTCATGAATAGATACCCTGTTATTGATTTTCATTGTGATGTGTTGTGCAAGCTGCTGGGGCGGAATGATCTACAGTTTGCCAATGATCCGACCGGAACGCTGGATGTCACCTTCGAGCGGCTGACCGAAGCAGATGCCTGGCTGCAGGCCTTTGCCATCTATATCCCCGAACGAATGGAGCGGGGGGTGCTGCCTGTGCTGCGCAGTGTGGATCTGATGTATCGTTCCGTGCTGTCGCATCCGGGCATGCAGCTTGTGCGAACCGCTGCTGATCTGAGGCAGGCGCGCAGTAGGGGGAAGATAGGCGCATTGCTGACGCTGGAGGGGGTAGACGGACTGCAGGAGGATTTCAGTGTGCTAAGAGTGCTGTTCCAGCTCGGCGTTCGTTCGGTAGGATTAACATGGAACCACGCCAACTGGGCTGCTGACGGGGTGATGGAGCCGCGCCAGGGCGGACTGACAGCCAAGGGGAGAAGGCTGGTGCGGCTATGCAATGAACTGGGCATGCTGCTGGATGTATCCCACTTGACCGATCGTGGCTTCTGGGAATTGGCGGATGCGAGCGAGCGGCCGTTTATTGCCTCTCACTCCAATGCCCGCAGTGTGTGCGATCACCCTCGCAATCTGACGGATGAGCAGATTCGGGCGATTATTGCAGTCGATGGACGGATTGGTGTTACCTTCGTGCCTTGGTTTGTGAAGAAAGCCGACGAGGTCGTGCTGGCGGATGTTGTGCCGCATATCGAGAAAATATGCGAGCTGGGCGGCGAGCGTCAGTTAATGCTAGGTTCGGATTATGATGGTATCGATACGCATGTGAACGGCCTTGCACATCCTGGGCAGACCCCGCAGCTTGCGGCTGCACTGCTCCGGTACTATTCTTCCGAACAAGTGGCGAATTTCTTCCATGGGAATGCGATGCGCTTCCTGGAGCAGCAGCTTCCATCGTCATAGAATTCGCTGAGATTGCGAGCTATACTGAAGGTCAGAGGCTTCGGCTTGGCCTGACAAGGCCCTGCGAGGGACTGCGCTGAAAGCAAAGAGTAAGCAGGGAAAGTTCACCATGACTTGTATGGGTTAGTCCGTTTGGATTGTTGATGTATGAATGTCATAGGAATGACTAGGAATTAACTTGCTTTTTACGTGAAGGAGACATAAAATTTTAGATGACTGTATATATGCGCTGAGAATGATTCTCTCAAAAATAAGCTCAGAGATACGCGATAGGATACGGATAGGTAGAGAGCAACAGCACGGAGCCGAAGTATTGCGGGCACTGGAAGCATGTTAACGAAAAAGAGGAGTTGGACATTTTGATTAGTCAATTGTCTTGGAAGATCGGTGGACAGCAAGGGGAAGGTGTGGAGAGCACCGACCGGATCTTCTCGACAGCATTGAACCGACTAGGCTATTATTTATACGGCTATCGTCATTTTTCATCCCGTATTAAAGGCGGGCACACGAACAACAAGATTCGCATCAGCACAACACCGCATCGGGCAATCTCCGATGATCTGGATATTCTCGTCGCCTTCGACCAGGAGAGCATTGATCTGAATGCTCAAGAGCTTCGCGCAGGAGGCGTCGTCGTCGCCGATGCCAAGTTCAATCCGGTGCTGCCGGAGGGAGTGGAGGGGAGACTGTTTGCAGTGCCGATAACGGCAATAGCAGAAGAGCTAGGAACCTCCTTGATGAAAAACATGGTGGCTTCCGGTGCATCGTGGGCGCTGCTCGGTCTTCCGCTGGAGGTATTCAATCGGGCCGTAGAGGAGGAGTTCGGACGCAAGGGGCCGGCGATTGTGGAGAAGAACGTAGAGGCGGTCAAGCGCGGCGCTGAATACGTGCTGGAGCTGGCCGGCGGACCGTTGGAGGAGTTCCGTCTGGAAGCCGCTGACGGCAAGCAGAAGCTGTTCATGATCGGCAATGAAGCGATCGGCCTGGGCTGTCTAGCGGCTGGTTGCCGTCTCATGTCCGCTTATCCGATTACACCTGCTTCCGAGATTATGGAGTACCTGATCAAGAAGCTGCCCAAGTTCGGCGGTACGGTCGTTCAGACTGAGGATGAGATTGCAGCGGCTACGATGGCGATCGGTGCCAACTACGCTGGTGTTCGCACCATGACCGCCTCCGCGGGGCCGGGGCTGTCGCTCATGATGGAGGCCATCGGCCTGGCAGGCATGACGGAGACGCCGCTTGTTATCGTGGACACACAGCGCGGCGGACCGTCAACAGGGCTGCCGACCAAGCAGGAGCAATCCGATCTGAATGCGATGGTATACGGGACGCACGGGGAGATTCCCAAGGTGGTCATCGCGCCAGCTACCATTGAGGATTGCTTCCATGACATGATCGAGGCGTTCAATGTGGCAGAGCTGTATCAGGTTCCGGTCATCGTCATGACCGACCTTCAGTTGTCGCTTGGCAAGCAATCCTGTGAGCCGCTGGACTATCATTCGGTCGAGATTCTCCGCGGGAAGCTGGTTCAGGGAGCGCCGGAGCTGGAGCCGAACCAACTGTTCAAGCGGTATGAGCTGACCTGGGATGGGGTCTCGCCACGGGTGCTGCCAGGAGAGAAGTATGGCATTCATCATGTGACCGGCGTGGAGCACGATGAGACAGGACGGCCATCGGAGAATGCGGATAATCGCCGCAACATGATGGACAAGCGTCTTGGCAAGCTGCGCAGCCTGCAGATACGCGATGCGATCCGGGTCGATGCGCCGCATGAAGCCCCAGACCTGCTGCTCATCGGCATGGGCTCGACGGGCGGAACGATTGATGAGGCTCGGGTGCATCTCGAGCGCAGTGGGATAACCACCAATCACATCACGATCCGTCAGATCCATCCGTTCCCTGCTGAGTCATTGCGGCCGTATCTGGAGCAGGCACGGCGCGTGATCGTGATTGAGAACAACGCTACAGCTCAGTTGGCGAATCAGATCAAGATGAATAACGGCTTTGGAACCAAAATCCGCCATCTGCTGAAATACGACGGCAACCCGTTCTTGCCGCTGGAAGTGTATCAATCCTGCAAGGAGTTGAGTGAAGATGGCAACGTTTAAGGACTTCAGAAATAATGTCAAGCCGAACTGGTGCCCAGGTTGCGGAGACTTCTCCATCCAAGCGGCCATCCAGCGCGCGGCGGCGAATGTCGGGCTAGAGCCGGAGAATCTGGCGGTCATCTCCGGGATTGGCTGTTCAGGCCGTATCTCGGGGTATATTAATGCTTATGGATTGCATGGCATTCACGGACGGGCGCTGCCGATTGCCCAAGGGGTGAAGCTGGCTAACCGGGAGCTGACGGTCATTGCCTCCGGTGGCGACGGCGACGGCTTCGCGATCGGCATGGGGCATACGGTGCATGCGATCCGCCGCAATATTGATGTGACGTATATTGTCATGGACAACCAGATCTATGGCTTGACCAAAGGACAGACCTCGCCGCGCAGCGCGGAAGGCTTCAAGACGAAATCGACACCGGAAGGCTCGATCGAGACGACGCTGTCGCCGCTTGAGATTGCCTTATCCGCGGGAGCGACCTTCGTAGCCCAATCGTTCTCCAGCGATCTGAAGCAACTGACCGCACTGATCGAGGCCGGCATCAATCATCGCGGATTTTCGCTGATTAATGTGTTCAGTCCATGTGTGACCTTCAATAAGGTCAATACGTATGACTGGTTCAAGGAGCATGTGGTCAATCTGAATCAATTCGAGGACTACGATCCGTCGAATCGGATGCTGGCGATGAATAAAATTATGGAAACGAACGGATTATTGACAGGTCTTATCTATCAGAACACAGCGCGCAAGCCTTATGAGGATCTAATCCCAGGGTTTGGGCAGGAGGCTCTCGTTCATCAGGATCTGAAGCTGTCCGGTGACGAATTCGAGTCCTTATTGGCAGAGTTCAGATAATAACCGCATAAACATACCATGAATCGAAGGAGACGAATTGCAATGAAAACTGTACCTGTAGGTGTGTCTGCCCGTCATATTCATCTGTCCCAGGAGCATGTGGAGAAGCTCTTCGGCAGCGGCTACCAGCTTACGGAGATGAAACCTCTGTCTCAGCCGGGGCAATATGCAGCGAACGAGACGGTAGCGGTCGTTGGGTCGAAGGGAAGCTTTGGGAAGGTACGCATTCTCGGACCGGCACGCAAGCAGACACAATTGGAGGTATCGCGAACCGACGCATTCGCGCTTGGCGTCCATCCGCCGGTTCGCGAGTCCGGCAATATCGCCGGCTCGCCTGGAATCACGATTCAAGGCCCGGCTGGAGAGGTAGTGCTGGAGGAGGGAGTCATTGTAGCGGCTCGCCATATTCATTTCCATACATCCGACGCGGAAAAATGGGGGATTCAGGACAAGCAGTTGCTTCAAGTCAAGCTGGAAGGCGAGCGGGGGCTGATTTTGGACAATGTGATCGCTCGCGTATCGGCTGACTTTGCGCTGGATATGCATATTGACACAGACGAGGCTAACGCGGCTGGAGCCAAGACTGGTGACACGGCCATCATCTTGGATTAAGTAGATCTGGTTGTGGAGCCGCTATACGATTGATGTCTAAGGGTCATGCTGCGCTTTCAGTAAGCGTGGCGTGACCCTTCGGTGATTTGGACAGGCAGTAGCACGAAATGAGGGCGGTGAAGCTCTCCATTGCCGCACAATTCCCTTCATGGATAAGTAAGGGACTTTATGCTATACTTATTTATTGATGATTTCAATGGATATGACTCTTTTTTGCGGAAATGAACATAAAGGAAGTGAGATTCCATGAAGGAGACACCTGGCCTGGACGAGAGAAAGACAGACAAGGATTCTGAGAAGGATTACTCCAAATATTTTGATTTCTCTAGCGCCAAATTGCTCAGCGAGGATGAGAACGGCAAGCGCATACGGATTAATGGACGTGAGATTCAGATCAAGTCCCAGCCGGACTACAAGGAAGGGAAACGCCGGGGCAAGGAGGATATTCATGTTCATACCGATTTCTCCATCCCAGAGGATATGAGCACGTTTGGCAAGGGGAAATACTATACCATCTACACGTATGGCTGCCAGATGAATGAGCATGACACCGAGGTTATGCGCGGCATGTTCGAGCAGATGGGCTACACGGCTACGGAAGACCGGACGTTGTCCGATGTGATACTGCTGAATACATGCGCCATTCGGGAGAATGCGGAGGATAAAGTATTCGGCGAGCTGGGACATTTGAAAACGCTCAAAACAGAAAAACCCGGATTGCTGCTGGGCGTCTGCGGCTGCATGTCACAGGAGGAGTCGGTGGTGAATCGCATCCTGAACAAGCACGGCTTCGTGGATATGATCTTCGGCACCCATAATATTCATCGTCTTCCGCAACTGCTCAAGGAAGCGATGTTCAATAAGGAAATGGTCGTCGAGGTGTGGTCCAAGGAGGGCGACATTATCGAAAACCTGCCTAAGAAGCGCGAGGGAATGCGCGCCTGGGTAAATATTATGTATGGCTGTGACAAGTTCTGCACCTACTGTATCGTTCCGTACACCCGTGGCAAGGAGAGAAGCAGGCGTCCTGAGGATGTCATTGCTGAAGTGCGGGAGCTGGCGCGGCAGGGCTTCAAGGAGGTTACATTGCTTGGACAGAATGTGAACGCCTACGGCAAAGATTTCGAGGATCTGAATTACCGCTTTGGCGATCTGATGCACGACATCTCCAAAATCGATATTCCGCGTATCCGCTTTACGACGTCGCATCCGCGTGATTTTGATGATCACCTGATCGAGGTGCTTGCGGGAAGAGGCAATCTGGTGGAGCACATTCATCTTCCGGTTCAGTCCGGCAGCACCGAGGTGCTCAAGCGGATGAGCCGCAAGTATTCGAGAGAGAAATTTCTGGAGCTGGTACACAACATCAAATCGGCGATCCCAGATGTCGTGCTGACCTCGGATATTATCGTGGGCTTCCCTGGCGAGACGGATGAGCAATTTGAGGAGACCCTATCGCTCGTCCGTGAGGTCGGTTTTCATTCAGCATTTACGTTCATCTACTCCCCGCGTGCAGGTACGCCAGCGGCAGGGATGGAGGACAATGTGCCGATGGAGGTGAAGAAGGTGCGCCTGCAGCGTCTGAATGAAGTGTTGGCAGAGATTGCCAAGGAGGAGAATGATAAGCTGCGGGATGCGGTGGTAGAGGTGCTGGTAGAGGGCGAGAGCAAAACCCGCTCGGATGTGCTCTCTGGCCGCACGCGCACGAACAAGCTGGTGCTGTTCGAAGGGCCGAAGTCGTTAATCGGACAATTCGTTCAGGTCAAGGTCACCGCCCCGCAAACCTGGCTGCTCAAGGCGGAGCTAATTAAGGAAACTGCTGTAGAAGCGGTATAGATAAGGGAGAAGATAACGATGACAACGAATCAGCAAGCATCCGGGCATAACCATGATCACGACCACGACCATCATGACCATCATGACCATTCACATAGCGGCTGCGGCGTGCCCAAGTTCAACACGCGCGATCTGATCGTCAAGGAGGACATCATGGCCAAGGCGAAGGAGCTGGCCGTCATGTTGTTCGAATCCGAGGAGGTGCGCCATTATCAGCGTGCCGAGAAGCAGATTCAGCACCATGAGCGTGTTCAGGGGCTGATTGCACAGATGAAGAAGAAGCAGAAGGAAATCGTCGCCTTCCAATCCTTCAACAATCCGTCTATGGTCGCCAAGATTGAAGGCGAGATCGAAGCGCTGCAGGATGAACTGGATAGCATCCCGATCGTGTCGGAATTCCAGCAGAGTCAAGCGGACATCAACTACCTGCTGCAACTGGTGACCTCGGTTATCCGCGACACGGTAGCGGAGAAGATCAATGTCGAGGGCGCCACGCAGGAAGAGCCTGCAGAGTGCATGGAGTAATATCGTACTACAACAGGCTTCCTCTCTAACGGAGAGATGCCTAATCTGGCCGGGCAAGCGGCAGCAGTATCTTAGCAAGCGTGTCCATGGGGCACGCTTGCTGTCTATAGCAGGTGGCTTGCTGTCTATAAGCCATAAAGACAAAGCTTCTGTCCTAGGGTGTGCCTTCAAACTCCGACGGGAGCAGATTTTGCCGAATTTTCGTTCCAGGCAAGGCACGTTCTCGCAGGCGTACCGGGGTACGTCAAGAGAACGTAACGCAGCACGGGGCGAAAAGGCGGTGAACGATGCCCTTGAGCGGGTTTGAAGACACGCCCTAGCCGGGTGATGCGTTATTTTGGAGCTTCAGCATAGCCATGGGAGCAAGCGCAAAAGTGCGGATGTGACATAGGCGCAGAGACTGCCGGATGACACGAACTGAACGGAAGGAGGAGATCGCCTTGCCGGACTGGTCATATCACGGATTATTCAAACCGTTGCTTGACAGGCTTGCGCCGGAGCAAGCTCGGAAGCTAACGCTGTCTGCTGTTGGCATGCTTGGACGTCTGCCACTAGGAATCGGTCTGAAAATCATCGAATGGATGGGTCACATGGCACCGCCTTCCGAGCTTGGTGCCACAGTCGGCGGCTTGTCGCTCAGCTCCCCGGTAGGGCTTGCAGCGGCTGTTGACCCCGAACTGCGGGCGGTGCGCTCCTTCACCCGTTTTGGCTTCGGGTTTACGATGCTGGGCGCAGCCGATCCAGGCGCAGGCAATGGTCAGGGGCTGCGCGCCGTGAAGCGCGATCCGCAGCGGGAAGCGCTGAGCTATAGCAGCCGAACCGAGGGCTGCGCCCCGGAGAGACTGCTACAGCAACTGGGTGGCTTGGCAGACCGTAGCCCGCGAGATCCGCTGCGCGGGCTGACCTGGCTAGCTGCTACGGGCGATCTGCCCCCCAGGGACATGCAACTTCGGCAGCAAGCGGAGCTGTCAGCGAGCATCGACTTTTGGACGGTTGATGCATGCAAGCCTTGCGGTCAGGTCGATGAGGAGGCGTTGCTATCCGCGGTGGCTTCCCTTCGGGAGGCTGCGCCAGGCAAGCCTTGGCTGCTCCATCTGTATCTGGATACCCCGCTTGATCAGATACGGCGATTAGCAAGCTGGGCGCAGACGGCAGGCGCGGCGGCAATCTGGATCGATGATACCATTCAGCAATCGCCCGGGGTGTATGTCTCAGGTCGTTGCCAACTGGGGCAGCTAATCGCAAGGGTGGAGGAGCTGCGCGAGCTTGAGGGCAACCGCTCGCTGCCGATTGCTGTCGCGGGAGCGGTCACAGAGCCGGAGGAGGCGCTGAGACTGCAACGGGCAGGAGCAAGCCTGATAGCGATCCATAGCGGTCTGGTCTACAGCGGCCCGGGCCTGCCCAAACGGATCAATGAGCTGCTCGCTCAGGAGGCGCAAGCCGTTCGCCAGGGAGAGCTAGCCGCTTCCCAGAGGGCGCATGAAGACGGTGACCACAGCACTCAGCAGGAGGCTACGGGTCAGGCTGTTGCCGCTGCTTCCTCCGTCTACGGTCGCCTGAACGCAGATAAGCAGCGAGAAGCGCCCGCCATCTGGCGGCAGATAAGCAGTAGCTGGGGACTGGCATCGCTGCTGGGGTTAGGCATGGTCATTGGCGGCTTGCTGGCATGGTGGATCGCAGCGACCTCGATCGTGCTTCCCTATGATCTGGCTTATGTCGGCATGACGAGAGAGCAACTGGAGCTGATCAATGATCGGCTGCTGCCGTTTATGATGCATGATCGGCTCACCTTGGCCGGTACGATGCTCAGCATCGGCATTCTCTATGTCGGCCTGGCCCGGTTCGGGATGCGACGGCGCTTGCATTATGCGCGGCAGACGCTGCTGGTGTCGGCGTCGGTGGGTTTTCTCAGCTTCTTTTTGTTTCTTGGCTTTGAATATTTCGACCCGCTGCATGCGCTGGCGGCGCTCATCCTGCTGCCTTTCTTCGTTCTGGGGATGCTGCGCAGCCGGGGAGACTTTCGCTTCCAGGTTCCCCCGGTCAATCGGTACAACGATGAGCGCTGGCGGGAAGGACTGCGCGGGCAACTGGCTCTAGTCATGCTGGGGTTCTCTCTGATCGTTGGCGGCGGCGTCATCTCGCTCATCGGTATGGGCGTCGTGTTCGTACCGGAGGACCTGCTATTTCTATGCACGACATCCGAGGAGCTTGCACGACAAAATGATCGGCTCCTCTCCCTGATCGCCCATGACCGTGCCGGCTTTGGCGGCGCACTGCTCAGCCTGGGGCTAGGCGTGCTGCTGCTCAGTCTATGGGGATTTCGTCAAGGGGAGCGCTGGATATGGTGGACGTTAGCGCTGGCTGGCATGAGCGGGCTGGCAACAGCATTCGGCGTTCACTTTGCTATCGGATACACGAATGCCTGGCATCTGCTGCCTCCATTTATTGTGCTCTTGCTCTATCTCATTGGACTCAAGCATTCTTATTCCTATTTGCATACAGCGCCTGGAGGAGAGACAGAGATGACGGCGTGAGGACGAGACTTCTCTCCCAAGAAAAAGCAAGAGCGTCGGCTCCTGGGCATGATTCCCAAGAGGTGATGGCTCTTGCTTTTTTGGTCTGATCAAGCATACGAGTCAGGCTGTCCTCGGACTAGCTGCGCTCTGAACGGTTGCGCAGAGCCGGGATATGGGTCTGCAGCGCCATCGTTACGATCGTCGCGGCAATCGCCTTGACCAGATCGCCGATCAGGAAGGGGTACATGCCTGCAGCAAGCGCCTTGGACAGCGACAGATTCGCAGCATACGCCAGCCAGGGCACTCCCCCTGCATAGGATAACAATGAGCCGAAGCCCATAAATATAGCGAGTAGAACGAGAAACCTCAGCGTGGTATTCTTCTGTAGTATGGATGAGCTCAACGCTCTGGGGATCAAGTAGCCGACGACAACAGCACATATAGGAAACATCCAGATAAAGCCGCCGGTCGGACCGAATACGACGGCAAGTCCTCCCTGGCCGCCCAGCAAGGGCAAGCCCAGTGCAGCAAGCACGCAGACAAGCAGGATGCTCAGACCGCCGTAGCGCGCTCCAAGAAAGGCTCCTGCGAGCATGAGCGCCAGATTTTGCAGCGTGATCGGTACGGGAGAGAAGCCAAGCGGCAGCTTGATCGCGCTCATCACAATGAATAATGCCGAAAACAGCGCGGTGTAGACAATGCTTCGAATAGAGGTGGACATTATGTAATCGCTCCTTTATGATAATGTTAACCTGAATATTTATTTGGTTAACAAAAAGGATCGTATCACAAAGACATTGGAAAGGGAAGAGGGGAAATCGAGTGAAAGCAAAAAAGCTGCTCTCTCTCCACCAGGTTGAAGTCTGCACTGCTTGGGGCGCTTCGTTGTTACAGATCGACGAGTGGGCAGTGAATCAGGGCGAATGGATTCATGTGCGCGGCGCTAATGGGAGCGGCAAAAGCACGCTGGTGAAGCTGCTGACGGGAAGAACAGGGCAAGGACTAAAGATCCATGGCAGTGTGGAACGATCGCCGGAGCTAGAGCGGCCATTTCCTTATGTGATGCAGCATCCTGAGGCGGCTATCGTCGGCACGACGCCTTGGGAGGATCTGCTCCTTGGGCTGGAGCAGTCCGGGATGGCAGCAGAGCTGATCATGCCCAGGCTGGAACAGGCGCTGGCTTCCGTCGGACTGAAGCCGTTGCAGCATCGTCCAGTGGCTGAGCTGTCCGGCGGCCAGAAGCAATTGGTGGCGATTGCGGGTTGTCTCGCATCGGATGCCCCGCTGCTCGTATTGGACGAAGCGGTGTCAATGCTTGACCTGGCGGCCAGACAGTATGTGCTGCGAGCTGTACGCGAGCAGCACCGCCGCGGCATGACAGTGATCTGGGTCTCCCATGGCAGCGAGGACATTGAGCCTGCTGATCGTATCGTAGAGCTTCGCGCAGGCAAGATCATCCAGGACAGCGCATCTGGCTGCGGGCATGCACCTGTCAAATGGACGGGCGGGATGCTAGAGGAGGCTCATGAGCATGATCATGTGCAGGCGCAGGCCCAGGCAAGTCTACATGCGGAGACTCCAGTGACAGTCCGGCCTAGCGAAAGATGTGGCGATCACGCTGGCGCAGCGTCGTGCTGCTTGGAGCAGCCTATGCTCAGAGGCACGCAGAACGCCGGGAAGGGGTCAATGGAGTCGGCGGGTCAATGGAAAGCAGAGGCGGCTAATGCCGGGAGGAGCCGCGTCGTCATCGACTCGCAGCCGCTCTCGCTCTCCCCGCGTCCTGCCGCAGATTGGGTGCTGAGCGGAGTAACTGTCGGGGCAGGGCGCTCCGGCTCTCCATTGCTCCAGGATGTAAGTGTCCGGCTCGCCGCAGGCACGCTGACGCTGATCGTCGGGCGCAATGGAGCAGGCAAGACAACCTTGCTGGAGTCGCTCGCCGGCTTGCGGGAGCTGAAGCATGGGGAGATTCGCCTCGGTGAGCAATCGCTCTGGGATGGTCGTCGGCTCAACCAGCAAGTGCTGCTGGAGCTAGGTGTATCGCTCCAGCATAGCGAGTCGCAATGGTTTCTGCCGCGGGCGGAGCAGGAGCTGCGCTACTCGCTGAGGCCATACCGGCTGCCGGAGCAGGAGCAGCAGGCACGAGCAGCGGCTGGCCTCCAACGGGCCGGCCTGGCGCCAGAGACCGCGCAGCGTGATCCGTGGACGCTTAGCGGTGGACAGCAGCGCCGCCTTGCCTGGGCCTGTCTGCTCGCTGCCAAGCCGTCATGGCTGCTGCTGGATGAGCCGACAGCGGGGCTGGACAGTGAGGGAATCGCCCTGCTGCGGGCTCATCTGGCAGCGCATCTGGCGGCAGGCGGGGGCGCGGTTATCGTCACTCATGATGTAGATGTGTTTGCGGGAATGGCAGCGGATGTGCTCCATCTGGAGGAGGGCAAGATGAGGGGAGTGACGGCGCATGCTGGGGAGGCGGCTTCCTATACAGCTCGCGCAACAGGCTTGCCGGAGCTGGTTGAGCCTACTTCAAGCAGCGACCTACAGTCCGCTGAGGGCTTGGAAAAGGGCGGATTCGGTACAGAGGCGGTGAGGCGCGGGATCGCGACTGCGACAGGCAGTAAGCGAGAGCGTGAGCAAGGCTCCTGGGCAGCTTACGACCCGCGCGCGCTCTGGCTCGCCTATCTGCTGCTGGCTGGGGGCATTCTGTTGCAGATGAGCTGGACGGGTGTTCTGCTTGGCAATGCGATCGCGGCAGCCGTGCTGCTTCGTGGGCGCGCTGCATTGCGGCCATGGCATGGCTTGATTGCATGGTACGCGGGTATGGCAGCTGCCTTTTGCCTGTTATCCGGGATTCGCTTCTCCCCGCCAGGACTGGAAGTTGACGTTATGAACCGGACGGCGCTCTATTTCTGCAGGCTGCTGCCTGTCATGGTACTCGGCCTGGGGCTGGCTGCGGCGATGACGCCCTTTCGTCTGCAACGCGCAGTGGAGCAGGTGATACGGCCGCTGAGACGTTTCCGTCTGCCCGTCGACATGATTGCGCTGACCGTCTCGCTTGTTTTTCGTTTTATCCCGTTGCTAAGCGCCGAATGGTCGAAGCTGGCGCGGATTGCCCAGGCTCGAGGCAAGCGCGGGGGCAGAGCGGGCAAGGTGCCTGCACGCGATCTGCATCGTGTGCTTCTGCCCTATCTCGTGCTGCTGCTTCGAATGGCAGATCAGATGGCTGAGGCGCTGGAGGCGCGAGGCTTCGCTGCACGCGGAGTACAGCCCACCAGAGCTTGGCAGCTTCATCTCAAGGCGCAAGATGGCTATCTTGCAGCCGGGGGCGCCTTACTCCTGGCCATTCTGGCGACCTGCTCATTGTGGCTCGGATAGTTGTGTGGTGAATTTGGCATCCGCACCCCCATGCAAGTATAATAGAGTAGAAGAGTAAGATTTTATATGTTTTTGGAGAGGAGAGAAGAGATGCAGAAGAATTGGAAGAAGGAAGTACGCGAATGGGCACTGACGATCGCTGGAGCAGTGGCGATCTCTTTACTGATTCAAAATTATGCGTTCGCACAGACGGAAGTTCATAATATCTCTATGGAGGGCACGCTTGTTGAAGGGCAGAGACTGATTGAAGATAAAGTATCGTACCGGATAGGGGAGCCTGAGCGTGGAGACATCGTAATTATTAATGGCTCCGAGAGCGACAAGCGTCTCATCAAGCGACTGATCGGTCTGCCTGGCGATACCATTGATATGCACGATGGCAAGCTGATCCTAAATGGCGAGGAGCAAGATGAGCCTTATGTCAAAGGGGAAACCAGGCCGCTTGGGATGGAACTCCCTTACGTTGTGCCCGAAGGGAAAGTATTCGTGCTGGGGGACAATCGCGAGCGCAGCATGGATAGCCGGGATCTGGGACCGATTGCGATGTCTTCTCTGGAGGGCAAGGCCATCTTTCGTCTGTGGCCGCTCAGTGAATTTGGCAATCTCCGCTAATCGGCATCGGGCATCCTGTGCCACGGCCAGCATGCTGCTCTCGCACAAGGCGCTTAGAAAGGAGGCGGCGGCATGCCTTATACGTTAGCCCATCCGCTATATGCCGTTCCCCTGAAGAAGGTCGCTCCGCGCTATCTGTGCACGACGGGTCTGCTGCTTGGCAGCATGGCTCCCGATCTGGAGTATTTTGTTGCTTTTGAATCCAATAAAAGCTTTGGCCATTCGCTCCAGGGCTTCATCTTGCTGGGCTTGCCGCTGTGCACTGCATTTGCGATCGCCTTCCACAGGCTGATGAAGCCGGCGTTGGTGAAGCTGCTCCCTTCTACGCTAGGTCTGAACAAGTTCGCCCGAGATCATAGCACAGCCTGGAGCCTCACCACAGGGCGTGACTGGTTCCTATTCCTTTGCTCGCTGTTTATCGGCTTTATGAGCCACAGGTTTATGGATGCCTGGACGCATAACCACACGATCTTTGTTCAGCAGATCCCCTGGCTCCGGGAGCACATCAAGGGGGAGTATGTCTACCATTGGCTGCAATACGGGCTGTCGGTGCTGGGACTCGGTGCTGCGCTGCTCTATGGCCTGTGGAAATGGAGCCGCTGGCGCAGAAGAAGGTCTGAGCCGCTGTCTGGCGAACATAGAGCATACCGTTGGGGAATGAGGCTCGCGGTAGCTGCCATCGCCACCGTGTTATTCATGCTCAAGCTAAAGTCCGGGCCGTCGGCGCATGGATACGGCTTTACTACAGTTGCCCCTGTCTCATCGCTTGCCGTCGGCTGGTTTATCGCTGCGGCGCTGTATTATGCTGCGGTGCAGCAAAGGCTGGCGCAAATGCTGGGCTTGCTTGCCCTGTTCGCCATGTCGGTCATTGCTTTTCCACTCGCACAGCAACTGCCATCCACCTCGATTTTCCATCACCTGGGTTGGATCGAAACGATCGGGCAGCGATTGGGTACAGCACGGTGGGAGCTGGCAGTGTGGATCGGTTTCATATGGATCTGGTCGTTGTTTATTATCGCCATTAGCATTCAGCGACAGGTACGCAGGCGAGATGCCTATTTTGCCGAGCAGTCGCACCAGGAATCCAGTTGGCGTCAAGGCAGAACCTGATCGGATTGATTATGCATATCCAGGCCCGGATGAGGAATAAGATGAGACAAGTATGAATTATGATGGAGACGGGAGTGCAAACGGCTTGGACGATTTAATAAAAGCCATTATATTGGGGATTGTGGAAGGGTTGACAGAGTTTTTACCGGTATCCTCGACCGGGCATATGATTTTGACGGCTCACTTGCTGGATTTCTCAGGGGAGCGAGCCAAAACATTTGAGATCGTCGTGCAATTGGGCGCAGTGCTGGCTGTATTGGTGCTTTATTGGAAACGATTCGCAGGGTTTATTATGGATGTTCTCAAGCTCGATCTGGTACACAAGCGCGGCATTAATACGGTGCATCTTATCTTGGCGATGCTGCCGGCAGCAGTTGTCGGCCTTCTGCTGCACAGTGCCATCAAGCAGTATTTGTTTGGCCCGGCAACGGTGCTCATCGGTCTAGTCATTGGGGGCATACTGATGATTGTAGCCGAGCGAGCCAAGGTGCAGATCACTGCCGAGGACATGGACAGCATCAGCTACAAGCAGGCGCTTGGAATCGGCCTGTTCCAACTGCTCGCGCTCTGGCCAGGCTTCTCCCGCTCCGGCTCCACCATCTCTGGCGGTATGCTGCTGGGCACAAGCCAGAAGGCGGCCGCGGAATTTACATTCATAATCTCCGTACCCGTTATGTTCGGCGCAACGCTGCTGGATCTGGTAAAGAGCCGTGAGTACTTGACCACACAGGATGTGCCGCTGTTTCTGATCGGGCTGGCTGCTGCTTTTATCGTAGCGATGATCGCGGTTGTGACCTTCCTCAATCTGATCAAACGGCTGAAGCTATCCTGGTTCGCTGTATACCGCTTCGCGCTGGCGGCAGTGTTCTTTATCTTCGTGGTTCTGTAGGGCATGCTGGACGGAGCGCTGGCACAGCAGGTATAATTAGCCTAGCGGCATGAGGGGTATTCATGCAGCCTTGGCTGCATGAAATCATTCAACTTAGATCGCATAGAGATGGAGGAATTGGGATGCTGATTAGTACAACCCCAACGTTGGAAGGACGTCCGATTCAAGATTATGTGGGCATCGTTACGGGCGAAGCCATCATGGGCGCCAATATTGTGAGAGATTTTCTAGCCTCCATCACTGATGTCGTGGGTGGTCGTTCGGGCGCCTATGAAGGCAAGCTGAAGGAAGCAAGAGATGTAGCCTTTCAGGAAATGAAAGAACAAGCCCGGCGCATGGGAGCCAATGCAATCGTCGGCATTGATATTGATTATGAAATCATCCGTGATGGCATGCTGATGGTAGCTGTCAGTGGAACGGCTGTCAGAATCTGATAGCGCGGAGCGCGGAGGCAGCTATAGTAGCAGCGCTACAGGAAAGGAGTTCAGCAAATGAGTTATCCGGAATGGACAGCCGGGGAGCTGGCTGCGAAGCTGGCCGGCGGCGAAGTGGTCAATCTGGTGGATGTGCGCGAGCTGGAGGAATGGCAGGAGGGGCATATTAGCAGTGCGCGCCTCATCCCGATGTCCGAGCTGCCAGACCGATTGGACGAGCTGACGCAAGGCGCAGAGCCGATCGTTCTGATCTGTCGTAGCGGCGCGCGCAGCGGCAGAGTATGCGATTATCTGGAGCAGCAGGGCTATTCGGCTGTCAATGTAGCTGGCGGCATGCTTGCCTGGCCAGGAGAAGTCGTGGTTGGCTAATCGATGCAGCCTCGCGTACAAGCGGGACAAAGAAGTACATGGCGGTGCCGGAGGCGATCTCTGGCACCGCTGTTTTGCGTCGTGTGGGACGTGGCCTCGGCATGAAGTCCACAGACAGTTTAAAAAAATCTTAAGGTTCATAATTTTCCTTCATGAATGAGACAAAGGCGGGTCAATCGTGTATAGTAGAAAACAATTCAACCGATAGATAAGGAGCCGGTAGCATGAATCAACGGCGTCTGCTCATTGTGGATGATGATAAGGAAATCGCTGATTTAATCGAAATTTATTTGAAAAATGAAGGGTATGAGGTCGTCAAGGCCTATAACGGGGAGGAAGCGCTGCAGAAGCTGGAGCAATCCGTGTTCCACCTCGTGGTGCTGGACATCATGATGCCCAAGGTAGATGGGCTGGAGGTATGCCGAATTATCCGTAAGGATATGGCGGTGCCGATCCTGATGCTGAGTGCGAAGGCTGAGGACATGGACAAAATTATGGGGCTGATGACGGGCGCGGACGACTACATGGTGAAACCGTTCAACCCGCTGGAGCTCGTGGCCCGCATCAAATCGCTGCTGCGCCGCTCGTATCAATACAGTGTGACAGCCTCTGCCGCAGGGTCTGAGGAGCATACGTTGGTGCTTGGACCGCTGCGCATCGAGAAGTTTACACATACGGTGGAGGTGGAGGGCAGACCGCTTCATTTGACGAGTACGGAATTCGGCATTTTATTTTTGCTAGCCAGCCATCCGGGCAGAGTGTTTAGTGCCGAGGATATTTTTCAACAGGTGTGGAAGGAGAAATACTTTGAATCCAATAATACGGTTATGGTGCATATCAGCAAGCTGCGGGACAAGCTGGAGCAGGAGCTTGGGGATAAGCTGATCGTAACGGTATGGGGGGTTGGCTACAAAATTGAAGGGTAATGTGACAGCGGGCATGACGATCCGTTTCATTGGCAATATAATTGGAGCGGCTGTGCTAGGATTGGTGTCCTTCTATTTGTTCGTCGTTCTGGGCTACTCGTTTTTACGGGATTTTTCCCTAATCGGGTCCGTTGCCAGAGGGCTCATGAATATGATGAGCGAAGAGGTATTTCTGTTTGGCGGGTGGTTTTTTTTCTTTGTGCTGTTTCTGGTGCTGTTGCAATGGCGACGTTTCCGATACTTTGGCGAGGTCAGCGAAGCCGTCATGCATATCTCGGAGGGCAACTTCGATTATAAAATCCCAGTGCGCCAGCGCAATGAATATGGTGATCTGGCGACATTCACGAATCGGCTGGTTGCCCAGTTGAAGACGTCAATGGATGAAGAACGTCGCGCGGAGCAGACGAAAAACGAGCTGGTCACCAATGTCTCGCATGATCTGCGCACACCATTGACCTCCATTATCGGCTATCTGGGACTGATTGAACAGGATCGGTACCGGGACGAGGTAGAGCTAAGGCATTATGTCCAGATCGCCTACGATAAATCTCAGCGGCTGAACGTATTGATTAACGACCTGTTTGAATACACGCGCATGCGCAATAGCTCCTCACAGCTACGGCTGGTGACCTTCAATCTGGTTGAGATGCTCAAGCAGCTACTGGAGCAGTACCGGCTGACGCTGGAGGAGGCGGGGATGAGTGGTCGCCTGCATGCACGCGACAGTCGGCTTGAGGTGACGGGTGATCCGAACAAGCTGGTCAGAGTGTTTGAGAATCTGCTCTCCAATTCGGTTCATTATGGCAAGCAGGGCAAGAAGGTCGAGCTTTATCTATTCAAGGAGGGCAGTCATTCCATCGTGGAGGTATCCAATTATGGCGAGCCGATTCCAGAGGTCGATCTGCCTTACCTGTTTGACCGGTTCTACCGGGTGGACAAGTCGCGAACCGAGCATGCAGGAGGCTCCGGGCTGGGACTCGCGATTGCCAAGAGCATCGTGGAGAAGCACGGCGGAGAAATATCCGTATCGAGCGATACCTGTCTGACGACCTTTAGAGTGAAGCTCCCGGCTGCTGATATGAAGAGTGAATAACACACGAACGCTAGTGATCTTGAAGGGATCACACCATGGGCGAGGTTCATTACCTGATTTTATTTGGGCGAATGAACCTTTTTTGTTTGTAAATCGTCGAATAAGTGTAATCTTAAGGAAAACTTATGATTTCATTAGGATCAATTTAAACCTCCCCCTTTACAATGAGTTACATGAGATTGCGAAGGTCGCTGCCTGTGCGGTGACGCTGCAATACGATGCCTGCGGGTCAACCGCACATCGACTGATCTAAAGCTATAAAGGGGATGCCTTGCATGAAACGGCTCGTTGTTTTGATGGTGCTTATGTTAGTTGGACTATGGATATATGGTAAATATGGGGTGTCAGAGGCCGGAGAGGCGCTGAGCAAAGCGGACGGCCAAGCCGAGCCTCCTGTAACCGTGCAGGTGAGACCGTAACAGTGGCAATGAACGGATTGCTTGGAGATGCGCGGAACGAGGCTTAGCACGTCAAGGACGGCGGTAGCCGTCTACGCTGGGCAGGCTGGCTTATCTATAACTGCCGTTGCTTGGGAGGATTAGAGATGGATTTTCAGACAAAAATAGCGACGCTCAAGCAGTACGAAAGCGAATGCTACCAGGTATGCTATTACCTTGCGAGGAATGACAAGACGGCATGTAAGGCAGCGGAGGAAGCGATGGTGACGCTGTTTACCAGCGAGGATTTCTGGACAGCGGACGAGTTGAAGCGCCGCAAGGCGGTTCAGCGGGCTGCCATGGGGAGCTGCATGAAGCTGTTGAAGCATGAAGAGATCGCTGTGTGACTGGCACGGCGCTTGGGATGCTATAAGACTTGAATTCCCACCGGGTATTGAAGTACACTACGTAAAAATGCCTAGACGTCTAGTTGAAGGAGTTTTACTGATGCACTCATATCCGATTGATACTATAATACCAGCGCTCAAGCAGGCGCTGGGGGATGCCCTGGGAGCGGTGCTTGTCGCCGAGCCGGGGGCGGGCAAGACCACCCGTGTGCCGTTGGCCCTCCTGGAGGAGCCATGGCTCCAGGGTCGTAAAATATTGATGTTGGAGCCCCGCAGGCTTGCTGCGCGGGCTGCTGCCCGTTATATGGCTGCTACGCTGGGCGAACGCTGTGGCGATACGGTGGGCTATCGGGTGCGCGGTGATAGCTGCACCGGTCCGAATACTCGCATCGAAGTGGTGACGGAAGGCGTGCTCACCCGGATGCTGCAGGCAGATCAGGCGCTTGAGGAGGCAGGACTGGTTATATTCGATGAATTCCATGAGCGCAGCCTGCAAGCAGATCTCGGACTTGCGCTGAGCCTCCAGTCCCGTCAGCTTCTTCGCCCCGAGCTGCGGCTGCTGGTCATGTCCGCAACGCTCGATGCGCAAGCTGTGGCCGGTCTGCTGGAGGACGCTCCGGTTCTTCATTGTCAGGGGCGAGTCTATCCTGTAGATACCCGTTACATGGCGCAACGCTCGGAGTCGCGGCTGGAGATAGTGGCGGCGACTGCAATTCGGCGCGCGCTAGCAGAGGAGAGCACTGGCGATGTGCTCGTCTTTCTGCCGGGAGCCGGAGAGATCGGGCGGGTGGCCGGACTTCTGCGGGCGGAGCAGCTTCCGGGTGATACGATCATCCGCCCCTTGCATGGCAATCTCCCATTGGAGGAGCAGGATCAGGCAATCGTTCCAGATAAGGCCGGACGCCGCAAGATCGTGCTGGCGACCTCGATTGCTGAGTCGTCACTGACCGTGCAGGGTGTTCGTATCGTTGTGGACGCAGGCATGATGCGTGCCCCCCGCTTCTCTCCGCGCACGGGTCTCACTCGCCTGGAAACCTCACGGGTATCGCGAGCCTCGGCAGATCAGCGTCGCGGGCGCGCCGGACGTCTGGAAGCGGGCGTATGCTATCGGCTGTGGACAGAGGAGGAGGATCGGCAGCTTGCGCCATTTAGCTCGCCAGAGATACTGGAGGCCGATCTGTCTGCGCTCGCGCTGGAGCTGGCACTATGGGGAATCGAGGAGCCTGACGAGCTGGCCTGGCTGGATGTGCCGCCTGCTCCGGCTTATCGGCAGGCGCTGGAGCTGTTGGAGCTGCTTGGGGCGACCGATAGCCATGGCAAATTGACGGCTCACGGTCGTCGGCTTGCTGAGCTGGGTGTCCATCCGCGGCTGGGAACGATGATGCTGCGAGGCAAGGAGAGAGGAGGCGGGGCTGAGGCATGCCTGCTGGCTGCTCTGCTCTCCGAGCGTGATGTGCTGCGCAAGGAGGACGGGCGCACCGAGGCCGATATTCGGCTTCGTCTGGAGGCGCTTCGCGCAGGGGGACGCAGCGGCTACAGGTTCGATACAGCCCGCGCTGCTGTGGTGGAGCAGGAGTGGCGCCGCTGCCAGCAGCTGCTTGACCTGCCGCCTGCCAAGCTGACAGCGCTGCGACTGGAGCTGGCTGGCGCGCTGCTGGCGCTTGCGTACCCAGATCGCATTGCGAAGCAGCGCGGCGCTGGCCGGTTTTTGCTCAGTAACGGTCGGGGAGCGCAGCTTGGCGAGGTGCAGCCGCTGTCATCCGCACCCTATCTCGTTGCGGTGGAGCTGGACGATCAGGGCAGCGAGAGCCGGATCATGCTGGCGGCTTGGCTGGAGCCTTCGCAGCTTGAGGAAGTCTGCGGCGAGCGGGTCGAGATGGAGCAGTCCGTGGAATGGCGCAGCGCGGAGCAGGCAGTGCGCGCCCGCAGCAAGCGCCGATATATGGCGCTCGTACTGGAGGAGAAGCCGCTTGGGCAGCCTGACCCGGAGCTGGTTGCGAGGGCGCTGGCTGCGGGTATCCGCGAGCTGGGACTGGCCGTGCTCCCATGGACCAAGCCGCTCCGTCAACTGCAGCAGCGGCTCATCTTCATGCACGCCCAAGACGCTAGCTGGCCTGCTGCAGATGATGAGTCGCTGACCGCAACGCTTGAGGAGTGGCTGCTGCCTTATCTGCACGGACTGCGCAATCTCCAGGATCTGCGTCGCTTGCAACTGCGGGAAGCACTGGACGCGCTGCTGGCATGGGAGCAGAAGCGGCTGCTGGAGCGGCTTGCTCCTACCCATATAGCGGTGCCGAGCGGCTCGCGAATCGCTGTTGATTACAGCGACCCGCAGGCGCCGCATCTGGCTGTGCGGCTGCAAGAGCTGTTCGGACTGCTGGACACGCCGCGCATCGGCAAACAAAATATCCCGCTCACGCTGCATTTGTTGTCTCCGGCTGGAAGGCCGGTGCAGGTGACACGGGATCTGAAGCACTTCTGGAGCGTTACTTATTTCGACGTTAAAAAGGATTTGAAGGGGCGCTATCCGAAGCATTATTGGCCAGAGGACCCGCTGGCCGCTATAGCGACCAACAGAGTCCGTCCTCGGACATAGCGGGCTCCTATCGCTGGAGCTGCTCTCACGCCTCTGGCTATGGATAGCGGCAATTCGGGAGCAACTGCTTGTCGCGAGGAGAGTGGACGCTTCGTCGCTAGCTACATCGCTCACAGCCCCTACTAAGCTGGATGCGGGTTATTAACCCGCTATCCCTCCAGCGCTTGCCTTATCTGTCGCGGCCTCTGCGCCCGCCGTCCTGCCGTCCGCTCGAGCGGCCCTGCGACCGTCCACCGCCGCTGCGTCCGCGTGCGCTCTGTCCGCTTCGCTCTGCTCTCCCACCGCCTCGTCCTGCCGACGAGGCGACTTGGCGTGCGCTTGTCCGCGTCTTGCCCGCGTCTTGCCCGCGCAGAGGAGCCTGTCCCTCGCTCCCGGCTGCCGACCGTTCGGTCTGGCCTCGTCTTCCTGCGGCTTCATTCCCTCTGCCGCGGCCTCTGGCTTCGGCCTGCTCCGCGCCTTGCCCTCGCCGTCCATCACCTGCTGTGCGCGCTACCCGTTCGCCCGTCCGAGGCCGAGCAGTATCCTTCGCGCCCTTGCCACGGCCTCTGGCTTCGGCCTGCTCCGCGCCTTGCCCTCGCCGTCCGCCACTTGCTGTGCGCGCCTTCCGTTCGCCCGTCCGGGGCCGAACAGCAGCTCCCTTGCTGCTGCGTCCGCCTTGCTGTCCGCCGCGCGCGCGATCGTTGGCCTCGTATCCAGTGCTCTCCTCAGGGCCCTCGCTGTCGCTATTGTAGGCTGCCATCGGCTGGCGATTGAGCTGAGCATGAATACCGCGCTCGATACCCAGCAGCGTCATCCTGTCGCGCGGAGAGGCAAAGGTGATCGCTGTCCCGCTCTGACCAGCGCGTCCAGTCCGCCCAATCCGATGGATGTAGGTTTCGGCATCATGAGGAATGTCATAGTTGATGACATGTGTTACGCCTTCCACATCCAGTCCACGTGCAGCGACATCGGTTGCCACCAACACCTGCAGCTTGGCACTGCGGAAGCGGCGCATAACCTGCTCCCGCTTGGCTTGTGTCAGGTCGCCGTGCAGCTCATCGACCTCGATGCCTGCTTCCGCCAGTTGCTCGGTCAGCTTCTTCGCCCGAATTTTGGTGCGGCAGAAGACGACCGCCAGATAGGGGTGGTGGATGCGGATAATGCCGAGCAGCGTCGCAAGCTTGCCGCGGTCGCTCGTCTCGACTACGATCTGCTCGATGCTGTCGAGCGTCACACGCTCGCTGCGGATGCGGATGTCCTCGGTGTCGTTCATGTAAGCTTGCGCCAGCCGGCGCACGGAGTCGGGCATGGTTGCGGAGAACAGCAACGTCTGCTTGCTCTTGGAGGTTTGCGCCAGAATCTCCTCGACTTCATTCAAGAAGCCCATATGCAGCATTTGATCCGCTTCATCCAGCACGAGCATTTGCAGCCGCCAAAATTGCAGCGTTCCCCGGCGCAGATGATCGAGCAATCTGCCCGGTGTACCTACAACAATCTGAATGGCTCCTTGTGCCTTGCGAATCTGGGACTCTACATCTTGTCCGCCGTAAGCCGCCAGGACGTGATAGCCAAGGGAGTTGGCCAGCTTGCTGATCTCCTTCGTAATCTGGATCGCGAGCTCGCGAGTTGGTGTAATAATGAGCGCTTGCACGTTTTTGTTGCCTGGCTCTAATCTCTCCAGGATCGGCAGCGCGAATGCGAGCGTCTTGCCTGTGCCGGTCTGCGCCTGCGCAATTACATCCTTGCCGGACAGTGCAACAGGAATCGTCTGCTGCTGTACAGGGGTTGGCACCGTAATTCCGCCGGATTTCAGGATTGCTGCTAGTGAGGGGCGAACGCCCAACGCTTGAAAGGTGGATGACATCATGTATGGCCTCATTTCTTTGTATTTCTTCGTGGATGCTTGGAAGGGCTCTTTATCCAGTCTACCCAGTATACCAGACTCTTCACATCTTTGCCGAGAGAAACCTGCGCACCGCGAGCAAGGGCAACACCATCTTGGTAGTCACTATCTTCATTGCCATTATTGAAGGAGATGCTGTACAATTCGAGAAAGGCAAATCCCCGAACGAGCACCTGCATTCGCAGAAGTAGTTGGGGATACTTGTCCGATCGCTAGCGGCGAGAAGGATGAAGCTATGCAGTCAAACAAGCCGCTCCTGCGTGATGTGACTCATCGCGGGAACGGCTTGTTTGACTGCAGTGTGTGAGATCAAGTGTATTGGCGTTTTAGTCGAACGTCGAGCACGAAGGTAGCGAATGGGATAAAGGATGCAAGGGCCGCAACGAAGATAAATCCAAGGCTCCATTTCTTCTCCAGCGCAGCGAGTAGCAGTCCAAGCATATACAGCACAAACAACAACCCGTGCAGGGCGCCAACGACCGTCACATAAATTGGCATGTCCCAGAAATATTTGAGCGGCATGGCGATCGCCAGCAGCACAAGAAATGAGATGCCCTCAAGCAGAGCAATCAGGCGAAAGCGGCCAACAGCAGTGCGCAGCAATGATGTTTCCTCCAATCTGCTAGTTAAGATATGTCCATTATAATTCGAGATCAGGGTGCAAAACGGGTACAAAGGTATAAAGTTCATAATCTTTTCAAAACTTTGTGACAAATCTCATATGCACATGACCGTTATTCAATGGCTGCTTGCCATCTGGAGCCCGAGACGCTCTACAAGGCTGCGACTTTCCTTGTTCAGTCCGGTCAGCTTTACGGTTTTGTCCAACTGCTTGTATTTGGCAATGACCTTTGACACTGCGGTAACTGCGGATTGATCCCATATATGGGATTGTGAGAAATCAATCGTCACCAGCGGCGGGTCCTGCTGGTAATTGAACTCGTTCAGGAAAGTCGAGGTCGTGCCAAAAAACAGTTGGCCGTTTACATGGTATTGCTTTTCACCTTCATGTTGCTGGGTCGCATGCAGCCGGATACGGGCGATTCTGTAGGAGAACACCATGGCGCTTAGCGCCACACCCGCAAGCACGCCTTTGGACAAGTCATGCGTCAGGAGAACGACTGTCACTGTCAGAAGCATAACGGCGGTGTCCGCAACTGGAAGCTTGCGGATGCGTGTCACAGAGCTCCAGTCAAAGGTGCCGAAGCTGACCATGATCATGACGCCGACCAGCGCCGCCATCGGAATCTGCATGACCAGATCACTAAGCAGCATGATCAGCAGGAGCAGCACCGCGCCTGCGGTCAGGGTAGAGAGTCTGGTACGCCCGCCTGAGCTGACATTAATGACCGATTGTCCGATCATGGCGCAGCCGGCCATGCCACCAAAAAATCCGGTGATGATGTTGGCAATGCCTTGTCCGCGCACCTCCTGGTTTTTGTTGCTCGGCGTATCGGTCATTTCGTCCAGCACCGTTGCCGTCAGCAGCGATTCCAGCAATCCGACCAGGGCAAGCGAGAAGGAGTAGGGGAAGATAATCCATAACGTATCCCAATTCCATATGATCTGGGGCAAATGGAAAAATGGCAGTGTGCTTGTAATTGTGCCCATATCCCCAACTGTGCTAACATTCAATTGAAGGCCGATAACCATCGTCGAGATGATCAGAATGGCTGCCAGCGGTGAAGGAATGACCTTGGTGAAGCGGGGCAGCACATAAATAATGACCAGTGTAGCTGCAACCAGTCCATACGTCAGCGGACCCGCGTTATTGAAATGGACGAGCTGAGCCATAAAGATAAGGATGGCTAGAGCATTTACGAAGCCTGTCATGACCGATTGCGGGACAAATGCAATGAAGCGACCTACCTTGAGCAGACCAAGCGCAAATTGAAGAATTCCGGTTAGTATCGTTGCCGCGAACAGATATTCGAGCCCGTGATCCTTGACCAGATTTACCATCAGCAGCGCCATGGCTCCTGTCGCAGCCGATATCATGGCAGGTCTGCCGCCAACAATGGCGATGACAATTGCGATGCAGAAGGAGGCATATAGCCCAACCATTGGATCAACACCAGCTATAATGGAAAAGGCAATGGCTTCAGGGATGAGAGCAAGCGCGACGGTAATGCCCGACAGCAGATCAGCGCGTGTGTTCGAGAACCAATGGTTTTTTAATCGTCGAGTTAGCAAGTCATGTCAACCTCCTGTAAGATGTACGTCGTATCCACACAAATTTTAATTATAGCGGAAGTGTAGGCCTAATTCGAGTGATATGAGTATGGTTTATTAAAAAAATAAATAAGAAATTACAAATTGTTCGCTGTAGACAGTGATTATATTTCTACACGAAACGAAGCTTTGCCTGTCAAGGATGGAGGCAGCCATTTGTGCTTATAAAAAACTTCTGTTTTCTTAGTTATTCTAGCGTTATGATACAATTATAACGATATTTGATTCGTAGTCTTGGGAGGAATAGATGGAATGAATATGACAGTGGTGCACGCCCGCATGGAGTGGAATGAAGCGGAGGGCTATCTTGGCCAAGTGCAATTCCGAATGGGAGAACATCAGGGTACATATGAAGTAACACTTCAAAGCAAAAAAGGTAAAGAGTGGATGTATGCTCTCAACTTTGCCGACGGCTCGGGCAAGGAAGAAGAAATCATGCAGCTAGAGGAATGGTTGGAAGAGGATGACGAGTTGTTTGACGCTTTAATCGATGCTGCGCGGGGAGCGCTGGACAACCCTTCCTGAATGTGCGAGCAGAGCGGAGAGCCCGCGCCAAGTAACGAGCCGGAATACGGTCTGGCCTGCGCTAAGCGGTCGTTGTGGCTCGCCGCAGGCTAGCGTGGAACGAAAGTGACTTCACGGTTAAAAGGCAGGTAGATGCAGTATGGAACGTCCGGCAGTTGCAACCAGTCGTATTGGTGCCGCGCGTAGAAGCGAACAGCTCCTCAAGGAAGGACGCAAACGCTTAGTTGAGGAACTTAAAAACTATATTCGTGAATTGGAAGTCCTGCTTGTCCGCTGCGAGGCAGGCGAGCGAGGAAGTGCAGCAGCGCTGTGTAGAATTGCACATACATTAAAAGGAAGCGCGCCTGTATTCGGCTTGAGCCGGATCGGTGAGATCGCAGAAATACTATGGAAGCAATGGGAGCCTGTAAGCGCCCAGCAGGATCAAGATAAGGTCCGGCCGCTGCTTTACTCCGGCCGCCAACTGGTATCACAGCTATGGATGGAGTATGAGATCTGCGTCAAGGAGCAGCAGCTCGAGACGAAAGGCGTGCGCGGTAGTGGCGGACCTGCGGCGGCACCAAGCAGATTGTTGATCATCGACGATGATGATGTGCTGCGTTCTTACTTGGCGCGCAGCCTCCATTATGATGGCTATGAGGTTATGGAAGCCGCGGATGTGGACAGTGGCAAGCAGATGCTGCGAAATCATCATTTTGACCTGGTCATATTGGATTTGATGATGTATCCCAAGTCGGGCTACGAGTTGTTTGACTTCCTGAAGGAGGACCCTACATTCAAGTGGCTTCCGCTCATTGTATTATCTGGCAGGCTGGATGTGCAGGACAAGGTGCAATGCTTTTTTCTTGGTGCTGATGATTACGTCACGAAGCCATTTGAATATGAGGAATTGTCGGCACGAATTTACAGTCTATTGGAGCGCAATAAAGGCTTTGAGCAGATGGCATTTCGCGACCCGTTAACCGGTGTATTTAATCGGAGATATATGGATCAGCAGCTTCAGACGGAATTGAAGCGTATGGAACAGTATCCGGCGCCGATGACACTTGCATTTCTGGATATAGACAAGTTCAAGCTGATCAACGACAACTACGGACATGCTGCAGGAGATGTCGTCTTGCAAGGACTGGCCAACGTATTGCAGAGCCAACTGCGGGTAACTGACTTTATCGCTCGCTACGGGGGAGAGGAATTCGTCATCATCATGCCTGGCACTACGCTGGCCGAAGGTGAGAAGGTGCTGTTGGGCGTGCTTGAGGTGATCAGGGGAGCAGCGGTTGCTCGTGATGAGGTGAGGGAATACTACATTACTTTCTCTGCCGGACTGGCACAATGGAGAGAGGGGATGTCCGCGGAGGAATGGATCAAGCAGGCGGATGCTTCCATGTATGCCTCCAAGGCAGAGGGGCGTAATCGAATTACGACTCGTGGGGAGGATGGACTGCTCGCCGCGCCGGATAAGCCCGAAGAGCTCCAAAAACTGCTTATTGTAGACGATGATGAGATTATCCGTTCCTTCATTGTGAAGTCGCTGGAGGCTCTGCCCTTGACTGTGCTGCAGGCGGCCAGCGGCAAGGAGGCGCTGGAGGTGCTGAGTACTGAAGCGGTCGAGCTATGTATATTGGATGGGATGATGCCTGGAATGGATGGCTGGGAAGTGCTAGCTCAGGTCCGCAATAACGATCGACATCCAGACAATCCCACCAAGGTGATCATGCTGTCTTCCAAGAAACAAGAGGAGACAGCTCATCCTGGCAGCCCAATCTCAGCAGACGAATATATGTCGAAGCCGTTCTCAATTGTTGAACTCGAGCTAAAAGTGAAACGGCTCCTTAATATAGAAGAACATGGTTTGGGATAGCAGCAAGCTTTAACCAGGTATGATGTTTCGTGTGTGCGGGAAAAACAATTACGAGCCGGAGGAACAATCGGTTCTAATAATCTGAAAGGGATGACGCACAGCATGAAACGTTTTGCAGCCAGCTTGATGCTTATTGCCTCGCTTATGTTGATTCTGTCCGTGCCAGCGTTTGCCAACATGTCCTCGAATTCCAGCACAAAGATGAACACTGGTGTAGGGACATACGGTACGACAACGAATGACAGAACAAACATGTACAACGACAACATGTACAACCGGAACGGAATGGGTGGCGGGTATGCCGGAACGGGCTACGATCGTGTAACCACAGATGGCAATTACAACAACTACAATATGCGCTCTCTAGATGGCACGACAACTGGACATCGTTATCGTACCACAGCAACAACAACGAATAATAACGGTATGAGCTGGGGCTGGCTGGGTCTGATTGGCCTGTTCGGACTGGCTGGTATGCGCGGACGCAATCGCGAAACATCCTAAAGATCGCTCTTGTTTATTTAAATACCCGGATGCCATATTTGCTGCTGATTGTTCGGTGGCAAGCTGGTCTCCGGGTGTTTATTTTAAGTAAGCTATGGCACTATAAGGGGAAGAATGCTTAATTAAAAAAAGCTATTGACTTCATATTGAGTATCGTGATATATTACTTTTTGCCGCTTTTGAGGCGGTGGGTTAAATGGTTTTACAGCTCTGGCATGTATGAAAGTGGAATGAAAGAAAGTTCTAAAAAAAGCTTGCCAAAGCATAGCGAACTGTGATATATTATAAAAGTCGCCGCTGAGAGATGCAGTGATGAAGAAAGCAAGAAAATTTGTTCTTTGAAAACTGAACAACGAGCGAAAAGCCCTGTAATTCGTAAGAATTGCAGATCAGCAACAAAAACAACGAAATGAGCTAACAAGCTTACTTCATAACTTTTATG